>Ga0181536_10000549_pt1 | contig 45518 bp, 42 predicted proteins | sample PEATcosm2014_Bin_41_FD_121105 | JGI IMG/M metagenome (GOLD analysis project Ga0181536, IMG submission 121105) | Peatland microbial communities from MTU Mesocosm Facility, Houghton, MI, USA - PEATcosm2014_Bin17_60_metaG | ecosystem: Environmental > Terrestrial > Soil > Wetlands > Peat | place...
GCACATCGATTGCTTGGCCAGCGAATGGTTTTAGGGCATCTACAAGTTCTTGTCGCGTTTCCTCATTGGTAAGCAGTTTTTCTCTTGGGCCTTGCGCGAGCAGTTCCTTTTGTAGGGATAAAGCCTTCGTTTCCAGTCTAAGATTGTCGCCTCTAAGGACCTCCACTTGTGCCTTCGCTTTGGTCAGATTATCGTCAAACTCTCGTAGTTTCGCATCTTGGCGGCTATTTAATACGCTTCCGGTAATCAGCGCCCCTGCGCCGAACACGAAAGTCAGGCCGATTAGCGCGACAGTACCCCAATCAAAAAACGATTTCCAAAACTCTACTGGCATTTGGAACCCCTTTAGAATTGCCATCCTGATAGATGGTCTGCTGGCCTTAGCGTTCACGCTTATAACGGTAGTTACTGGCTATCGCAAAATTAAAACATATTGTAACACAAAAAAGCTTGACAAGTAATCATTGTTGTAATACAGTAATTGGCATGGCAAACGTACTTAGCACCGAAGAGCAAACCGCGATAATCGCAGCCTTGGCCGAAGGCTCCAGCATTCGCTCCCTTGAGCGCATCACGGGCATTCACCGCGATACGATCACTGCGGCTAGGCGTTCGTGTCGGGCAAGGTTGCGCGATGTTGTTGGATTCTAAGATGCAGGACCTATCCTGCCAGTATCTTCAGTTCGATGAAGTTTGGGGATTCATCGGCAAGAAGGAACGGCATCTCGGCGTAGACGACAATCCCGAGTACGGTGACGTGTGGACGTTCTGCGCCATCGACTCCGAGACGAAGCTGGTCCCATCGTTTAAATGTGGCAAGCGCAACCACCTAACGGCTAATGAGTTCGTGCAGGACGTTGCCGGTCGGATGCGGAATCGCGTTCAGATTTCCACAGACGCATTGAACGCCTACGTTGAGGCAGTTGAGCGATCCTTCGGTGCGGACGTGGACTATGGGCAGATCGTCAAGGTCTACGTCCACGACGACTCGCAGCATCCAGAACGGAAATACAGCGCTCCCCATTTCGCATCTGCTATTCGTCGGCCCATTGTGGGCAGTCCTGAGATAGAACTGGTTTCTACCAGCCATGTCGAGCGCCTGAATGCGACCACGCGGCTGCATGTAAAGCGGCTATCTCGCCTGACTCTGGCATTCAGCAAGAAACTAGATAATTTCAAGGCCGCTGTTGCGCTGCACTTCGCCTACTACAATTTCGTGCGCCGTCATGCCACGCTGCGCTGCACGCCTGCGATGGCGGCGGGGATTGAAAGCGACTTCTGGAGCGTAGGCGATCTGATAGAGGCTGCTGCGTGACCTATTTAGAAGAGTTGCGAGACGTGATTCACCGCCTACATAGAGCAGAGGCAACACATGTACAAAGCGTTCCAGTAAAAGAAACGTTTCAGGGCCAGACGGTATGGGAGGGGATTGTTGAGGTCTTTGACCTAGAAGGTCATGCTACAGCACACAGAGTTTACGCTTGGGCACACGATACAGATGACCCTAATAATCCTCGCCGTCATGTAACTGTTTTACATGCACATCCGATCAAATCAGCAGAGGATGCTGTACGGGCATTCATCATTCAGGAGTCACGGAATCTTGGAAAACCAGACACAGAAGAAAGCTAGGAAAGTCGGAAGGCCAAAGCTACCGAAGGGTACCGCTATGGGCCGAATAGTGCCTGTGCGCTTCACTGGCGACGATCTAAAGGCAATGTCAGCACGGGCAAAGGCCAGCAAACAAAATATCTCAGAGTGGATTCGGAGCACGATTCATGCCAATCTCCAAGCATGAAAACCTCAAATTAGGACACTACCGATGCTGCGGTAATGGCTCAGTTTGAACTGCGAGATTTTTCGCCGAGGGCGTCATCCTGAGCGAAGCCGTTTTTCAGGCGGAGCGAAGGATCTCGCGTCGCACAACAGAGATTCCCTGGGTCGCCCACGCGAGATCCCTCACCCGGCTGAACAGCGCCGGGTTTCGGGATGACGCCTCGAGGCCGGTCGGCCTTATCGGGCGCTCGCGTCAGACTCCGCCCTTCCGGAGATGAATCGAGCCGTCTCCGGTGCGGATGGTCAGCAGGCCGCCGCCACCGTTGAGCTTGCCGCGGACTTCATCCTCTCGCAGCTTGCCTTCGGTCGTGACCGGCATGTCAAGATCAATATGGCCGTCGCTGGTGTGCAGGTCCACGTCGGCCGCCGTTTCTGCCGGGATTTCGAGGGTCACGTTGCCGTCGCCGGTTTCGAGCCTCCAGCCCGCGGCCAGGGAAGATCCCGCCAGCGCGCGCACTTCGACGTGCCCGTCGCCGGTCTTGAGCTCAAGCTCATCAAATCGTCCATCGGCGCGAATGTGGCCGTCGCCAGTCGAGGCACGCAGTTTGCCATCTACGCCGTCGAGCTTTTCGGAGCCATCGCCGCTGTGCAGGTCCATCTCTCCCTTGAGGCCGCTGATTTCGATTCCGCCGTCGCCGGTGCGCAGGTTGACGCGGCCCTCGCGCGGCATTTGAATGATGACATCCACGCGATGCTGGCCCCAATCGATTGTGAGGCCGTGGTGGGGGTAACGCACCTCGATCTCGACCAAGTCTCCACTTTGGTGCTCTTCGATGCGGATGCCGCCTTCGCCAATCTTGTAGTGCGAGGCAATCACCTTGGCTTCGATGGTGTTCTGATCCCAGGTCGTGACCCGGATGTTGGCGTCCGATGTCTCGACCCGAAGGTCGGGCTTGCCGCTGAGGTTGTAAGTCTTCGACCATTCGTCCGCCGATGCCGGCAGCGCGGCCGCGAGAGCGAGAACAAGAATTGCGAGTGCGATCCGTTTCATGAAAAGTCCTCCGGGCAAGCACACTCATGCCCAGCTTCTTAGACGGAAGTACGGGGGAATGGTGAGGATGGTTCCAGGGAAAATGGGACGGCCGGGAAGGCCTACCATCGCATGAGTGAATGTTACCTCGGCGGCTGAAGCCGCCCCTTAGAACGACCGGGTATCGCAGCGCTGAAGCGCTGCGATACCCAAAATCGGTTGCAGCATCGAGTTTTTCGCGCAGCCTGCTAACCGCGCCGCGGCGCGACGTACGCCATCCGGACCAACGTTCGCTCTGAAAATGGCAGGTAGAGCAGCGCGGCGCTGGCGGCGAAGGCCGCACCCAGGCCGATTTTCTGCATGAGGAGGAACGGCGCCACCGCCCACAGTTGATCCAGCGCCAGCACGAACGGGAAGAGCTGCCGGAACTTTTCGCCCAGGCGCTGATGGTCGAAGCTCACTGCCGAGATCAGGTAGAGGCGCAGCGGAATTCCGGCGCCCGCGGTCACCATCACGGCGCCGGCAAGAGTGGTCGCACCCCATAGGGGAAGAAACCCATCCGCAATGTTCTGGATTGCGTGCAAACGAAAGAGCGCCGCGAGATAGAAGCAGAGATACATCACCTGAATCAGCGCGAACAGGCCGCGGGTAAGGGCCCGATGCGGGATCGGGACTTCGAGTTCCGGATGCAGCGGAGACGGAGAAGGCTCCGGGGAGGAGGTTCCATTGGGAGCAGGGCTCGCGCTGCCGGGTAGGTTGTTCTGCAGCGGCGCGATGAAGCGGTACCCGCGGCGGGCCAGTGTCTCGATGTACCGCGGACTGGTGGCCGAATCCCCCAGCACCTCGCGCACTTTATTGATGGCGGTGTTGAGGCTGTGGTCGAAGTCCACGAAGGTGTCGGAAGGCCACAGTTTCTGCCGCAACTCCTCGCGCGTAACCACGTCGCCGGCGCGCTCCAGCAGCAGCGCCAGCACCTGAAATGGTTGTTCCTGCAGGCGCAGCCTTACACCGCTCTTGCGCAGTTCGCCGGCGCTGAGATCAAGCTCGAAGACTCCAAAGCGCGCGACTTGGCTTTTGTTTTGCGGCACGGCCATGGACGACGCCGTAGTTTAGCACTGGAAGGTCAGACGTCGGACCTCGGACCTTGGACCTCAGACCTAGAACTGGTTACTGGTTTCATAAATGCTCTTGCGGGACTGAGTACCGGCCCTCAGGGGCTGAAGCCCGCGTCATTTGCGGCCCCGAGCGGCACGCCAGAAGCGGCGCCCTACCCAAAACCTGTTTGTGAAACCAGTTTTAAGGGCTACCAGCAAAGACCTTGACCACGGCCCAGCGCTACAATATCCGCGTGCCCGACACCGATCGCCAGGACGACTCTTCGCAGAAGCACCACCGCCACGCGGTCTACGCGCAGGAAGCCACGGGCCTGCTGCTCATCGCGTTTCTGCTGCTGGCCCTGACTTTGATTCGCTACTGGCACGATATCCACTGGAGCCTGCGCTGATCGTGGCCCCGGATCGCGAACTCACTGCCGCCGAACCGGTTCTGCTGGTGATTCTCGGGCCTACCGCCAGCGGCAAAACGGCGCTTTCTCTGGCGCTGGCCGAGAAGTTTGCCGGAGAGATCGTCAACTGCGATTCGGTGGCGATGTACCGCGAGTTCAACATCGGGGCGGCCAAGCCCAGCGCCGCGGAGCGCACTCGCGCGCCCCATCATCTTTTCGATTCCGTGGATCCGGTGCAAGCCATGACCGCCGGCGAATATGCCCGGCAGGCGCGGCAGACGCTGGCAGAAATCGCATCGCGCCATCATTTGCCGATCGTCGTCGGCGGGACGGGGCTGTACCTGCGGGCATTGCTGGAAGGATTGTTCCCCGGCCCGCAGCGCTCGGAAGAATTGCGTGAGCGCTTGCGCGCGCGGGCCGCGGAACGCGGATCGAAGCATCTGCACCGGATGCTGCAGCGTCTTGATGCCGCGGCGGCGGAGAAAATTCACGCCAACGATACGCCCAAGCTGATCCGGGCCATCGAGGTCTGCCTGGCCTCGCGGCAGAAGATGACCGAACTCTGGCAGCAGGGGCGCGATCCGCTGCGCGGCTTCCGGATTCTGCGGATCGGCCTCGATCCTGATCGCACCGCGCTCTACGATCGCATCAACCAGCGCGCGCGGGAAATGTTCGACCAGGGATTGGTGGAAGAAACCGGGCGCGTGCTCCAGAAATACGGAGCGTCTGCGTGCCCTCTCGCTTCTCTCGGATATAAGCAAGCGGTTCAGCTCTTGCGGGGAGAACTTACGCGCGAACAGGCCCTCGAAGCCGCGCAGCAGGCGCATCGCAACTATGCCAAGCGCCAGATGACCTGGTTTCGGCGCGAGCCGGAGGTCACGTGGCTCAAGGGTTTCGGCGACGAGGCGGGGATTCAGCAGGAAGCGGTACGGTGTGTGAGGGTTTGTCATCCCGAGCGTAGCGAGGGATCCAGGTTCTAGCTTGCACCACCAGTATCGCCGCCGCGGGCAAACCCCCAGGTCCCTCGCTGCGCTCGGGATGACAGTTCGTAATGGGCTAGCTAACACCTAAGACCCAAGACCTGCCCTTCTGCTATCGTTCCTGCATGCCCCGAATCTTATCCGCCATATTCTTCGTCCTGACGCTCGCCCTACCCGCATTCGCCAAGGAGAAGGACAAGCCTGCGCAGTTGGCGCCCATCCGGCTGACCCGCGAGCGCCAGAAGTGGGCCGAAAGAACCCTCCGCAGACTTACGCTCGAAGAGAAGATCGGCCAGGTCTTCATGATCTGGTGCCGCGCCAGTTTCCTTAACGTGGAGAGTCCCGAGTACCTGCAATTACGCGAGTCCATGCAGAAGTACCATGTTGGCTCGTTCGCGATGACCGTGCACGTGGACGGGCCGCTGCTTCTGCGGAGCGAGCCCTATGAGGCCGCCGAACTCCTCAACCGCCTGCAGCGCGACTCCAAGCTGCCGCTGCTGTTTGCGGCAGACTTCGAACGCGGAGTCTCGATGCGCCTGATGGGAACGACTGTCTTTCCTCACGCCATGGCCTTCGGCGCGGACGGCAAGACCGAGGACGCCGAAATGTTCGGCAGGATTACCGCCCAGGAAGCCCGCGCCATCGGCGTGCACTGGAATTTCTTCCCCGACGCCGACGTGAACTCGAATCCCGCCAACCCCATTATCAACACGCGCTCGTTCGGGGAAGATCCGCAGCAGGTCGGCGATCTGGTCGCGGCCTACATCAAAGGGGCCCACGAAGCCGGCATGTTGACCACGGTGAAGCACTTTCCCGGCCACGGGGACACGGCGACGGACTCGCATCTCGGAGTAGCCAGCGTGAACGGCGACCGCGCTCATCTGGACTCGATTGAACTCCCGCCCTTCCGCCGCGCCATTGCGGCGGGCGTGGACTCGGTGATGGTGGCGCACGTCACTGTGCCGGCACTCGATCCCGATCCCAACCACGTGGCCACGATCTCGCCGGCGGTAGTCACGGACTTGCTCGAAAAGGAACTGGGATTCAAAGGCCTCATCGTGACTGACGCCCTCGATATGGCGGCCCTGACTCATCTTTTTGCGAATGACATTGGCCGCGCCGCCGTGGAGGCATTCAAGGCAGGGAATGACTTGCTCCTGATCCCCGCCGATCTCGGCGCCTCCTATGAAGCCATGCTCAAAGCTGTCAAGTCGGGAGAGATTCCGCGGCAGCGCCTCGATCGATCGGTGCTCAAGATGCTGAAAATAAAAGCATCGCTCGGCCTGGAAGAGTCGCGCACAGTGAATCTGAGTACGCTGGCAACCACGGTCGCCAAGCCGGACAACCTGGCTTTCGGCCAGCAGGTTGCCGATGCCGCCATCACCCTAGTGCTCGACACCGGGAACGTTCTCCCGTTGAAGTCCGAGGGAACCACCAAGGCTGCGCTTCCGTATATGACGAGAGAGGAGACGCACAACCAGGTGGTGGCTGTCCTCTTCTCTGACGATGTGCGCACGGAGTCCGGGCGCGTCTTTGGCCGCGAATTCCGCGCCCGAATTCCCGACGCGCGTGTAATTTATGTGGATCCACGCATCGCGGCCGGCATGAGCGATGAGGTGCTCAAGGCAGTGGACGAGGCGCAGACGGTTGTAGCCGCGGTCTATGTGATCCCGACTGGGGGTAAGGTGGACAACTCGGTAGCGATGGCGGATGCTACCGGCACCTTGCTCCAGCAGTTGCTCGACCATGCGGCTGCGAAGACGGAGGTCGTCGCCATGGGAAATCCGTACTTGGCGAGCGATTTCCCCAAGATCGAAAATTACATGTGCACGTTTTCCAATGCGACAGTCTCGGAAATGGCCGCCGTCAAGGCGCTGTTCGGGGAGATTCCGATTCGCGGCCATTTGCCCGTCACGATTCCGAACGTCGCGCAACGCGGCGCCGGCCTGGAACGCCCGGCGCAGGTCGCCAATGGAGGGTCTCCACATGCTCAGAATTAAGTCTCACATTGTTGGCAGATGCGCTTTGGGGCTGGCCATCCTGGCCACTATCCTGGTGATGGCCTGCAGTGTGAACGTAAAGAAAGAAGCCAGCGGAGAAGACAAGCAGGTTGACATCAACACGCCGGTGGGCGGCATCCACGTCAGCAAAGGGGTGGACCCGGCGGAAGTTGGCCTGGCGGTCTATCCTGGCGCCCGGCTGAAGGAAAAAGATGCCGGCGGCGACAGCAAGAGCGCCAACGTGAACATCTCGGGCTTTGGATATGGCGTGAGAGTGGTTGCCTTGGAATACGAGTCTGACGATTCGCCAGCGAAGCTGGTCACGTTCTACAAGGATCAACTCAAGAAATATGGCGACGTGCTCGTGTGCCACACCACCCATCTCGACGTGAACACGGACCTGAAGCGCTCGGATGAAGGTTCGCATGCATTGACCTGCGAAGGGTCCAGCGGCAACAACGTCGAACTGAAAGTTGGCACCAGGGAGAACCAGCACATCGTTGCGGTCGAGCCGGAAGGAACGGGATCGAGCTTCTCGCTGGTATACGTCCGCACTCACGGCAAGGAAGCGGATATCTGAAATCTTTCGCCGGGACGCAGCTTGCGGCGTCTCTCTCGGGTAGGAGAACAAACATGACTCGTCAACTGGCACTCGCACTCGGTCTGGCTTTTGTCCTGAGCCTACCGGCCTTGGCACAGAAATCCGATACACAGGACAAATCCTTCGACGTTCGCAGCTCGATCGGTGATCTCCACGTGGGCAAAGATGCCGATGGGCAGAAGGCGGGCCTGCCTTTGTATCCGGGGTCGCGCCCCAAACATGAGGAGGACAGCGATCCCCTCAATTTCGCCATCTTGACCGAGAGCATGGGGCTAAAGCTGGTAGTGGCGAAATACGAATCGGATGACGCACCTGCCAAGGTCATCGCTTTTTATCGCGACAAGCTGAAGAAGTACGGCAAGGTGCTCGAGTGCCACTCCCAGGAGCATGGCGGCGACGTTGAAGTGCACGACGATGACAAGGACTCCAAAGGCAGCAAAGAACTGAAATGTGAAGACAACTCCGGCCCGGTCACCGAACTGAAGGTCGGTACAGAGGATAATCAGCACGTCGTGGCCATCGAGCCAGGCGACAAAGGCAAGGGATCGGCCTTCTCCATCGTCTATGTATACAACCGGGGGAAGCAGGGCGACGTCTAGGGTCGGGTTGTTGCTTCAGCTTAAGCCGTGAATTGACTGCTCCTTGCCTCCGCCCGGCGCCGTGCGATACCTTCAAGGCGCGCCCTCATTACTCTTGTTCTTTGAGCGAAGATGGAACAACCCTGCTACAAGTGCGGACAAATATTGGAAGAGGGCGCCGCGTTCTGCCCGCACTGTTCCGCCCCGCAGATTCGCGTGGTGATCGCCGAGCCCGCGCGGGCCTTTCCGCCTTCCGCAGATGCGACCGCGACTTCGCCCCACTCGGCCATTCTTCCACCTGCGGACACTGTTTCGGCTGTGGCCCTCCCGATACGGTGGTCGCAGACGCTGAAGCCCTGCGCGCTGGCGGCTCTGGTCGCATCCTTGCTGATGGTGCTGGGTCTCAACCCGTTTGTGGCGATGATCAGCGTCGGCTTCCTGACGGTTGTTTTTTATCGCCAGCGCCAGCCCGGAACTCCGATCAGGGCTGGAGTTGGCGCTCGGCTGGGAGCCCTCGGCGGCCTGCTCTGGTTCGGTATGTCCGTCATCCTGCAGGGGCTGCTGGTAGTGGTTGGGAAGGGCCCTGATATGCGGGAGGAGATGCTCAAGAAGGTGCAGCAGACCGCTTCCGGCACGAATGATCCACAGGTACAGGCGCTGTTCGAGTACTTCAAAAGCCCCGCCGGTCTGACCGTCATGATTGTTCTGGCCTTCATTTTCGCGTTCCTTGCTGCGCTCGTGTTGGGCATTCTCGGAGGAGCGCTGGGCGGAACGATCTTCGGCCGGCGCGACAAGCCGTAATCTGCGGATATTCCTCCCTCGCCCTATCTTCCGGCGGCCCTTGCAACCCCGGTGTCCTCCGCGTATCATGCACCGTTCATAACTTCATGCGATGAATAAGCCCGCACGCGGTTCGCTGCTCGGGATCGAACACCTCGAGGCGAAGGAAATCCTGGGCCTGCTCACCCTGGCCCGCCGCATGAACCCGCTGAAGTCCCGTCCGCTGCTGCGCGGCAAGCGGATCGTCCTTCTGTTTTACGAGGCCTCCACCCGCACCCGCTCTTCTTTCGAATTCGCAGCGAAATCGCTGGGCGCGATGACGACGCTGGTGCAATCTTCCGGATCGAGCATTGAAAAAGGCGAATCCATCCTCGACACCGGATACACCCTGCGCGGAGTGGGGGCCGATTGCATCGTTATGCGCCATCCCTCCGCCGGCGCGCCGCACCTGATGGCGCGGCACCTCGACATTCCGGTCATCAACGCCGGAGACGGCATGCACGAGCACCCGTCGCAAGCCTTACTCGACGCCGTCACCATTCTGAAGCACAAGAAATCATTCAAGGGGCTGCAGGTGGCGATCATTGGCGACATCCTGCACAGCCGCGTCGCCCGCAGCGCCTGCCACCTGCTGACCAAGTTCGGCGTCAGGGTCACGCTCTGCGGTCCGCCCGAACTCGTGCCCGACGTCGCCGCCACGCTCGCGCCCGGCCTGCGCGTCACGCGCCATATCGAAGACGCGCTGCGCGGAACCGATGTGATCATGCTGCTGCGCGTGCAGGAAGAACGCCTCGCGGGCCAGAAGATTCACCTGCAGGACTACACCACGCGCTACCAGATGACCGCTGCGCGCCTGAAGCTGGCCAAGCGCGACGCCATCGTGATGCATCCGGGCCCCATCATCCGCGGCCTGGAGTTGACGGCTGAAGTCGCCGACAGCCCCCAGTCCATGATCAGGGACGAAGTGCACAATGGCGTTCCCACGCGCATGGCGATTCTGGCGCGTGCGTTAGGAAGGGCAAGATGAGAGCCGCAACTTTTATTCCGCGGATGTACGCGGATACACGCGGATTAAAACATGGTGACGTTGGATGACCCGCCAGGAGAACAAGACCCTGCTGATCAAGGGCGGCCACCTGATTGATCCCGCCGCGAAGATTGACGCGCCCATGGATATCCTCCTGCGCGAGGGCCGGGTCGCCGAAGTTGCGCTGCCCAACAAAATCCGCGGCGCCGCCGACGAAAAACTCGACGCCCGCGGTCTGATCGTTGCCCCCGGCTTCATTGACTTGCACGTTCATCTGCGGGAGCCCGGCCAGGGCTACAAAGAAACGGTCGCAACCGGAACCGCCGCCGCCGCTGCCGGCGGCTTTACTTCGGTTTGCACCATGCCCAACACCGCGCCGGTGGTGGATACGCCCGAGTGGGTGGCGTGGCTGCGGCATCCGGAGCGCGGAGCCGTGGTCAACGTGTTCCCGGTGGCCGCCGCCACACGCGCCAGCCGTGGTGGAACGCTCACCGACTTCAGCGCTCTGCAGCGTGCCGGAGCCGTCGCCGTCACCGACGACGGCAAGCCGATTCTCGACGAAGAGGTCATGCGCATGGCGCTTCGTCTCGGCGCCGAGTTGAATTTCCCGGTGGTGCAGCACGCTGAAGATACGCGCCTCACCGAGAATTGCTCGATGCATTCGGGGCCGACCAGCTTCCGTCTGGGCCTGCGCGCCGCGCCGGCCTCGGCGGAGGCGGCCATCGTGGATCGCGATGCCACGCTGGCGCAGCAAATCCGCGAATCGCGGCTGCACGTGGCGCATCTTTCCACCTCCGACGCGCTCAAGGCGGTGCGCCGCGGCAAGCGGGCCAAGGCACGCGTCACCTGCGAAGTCACGCCGCACCACTTCACGCTGATTGACGAGAACGTCGGCGAATACAACACCCACTGCAAGATGAATCCGCCGCTGCGCTCCTCGACCGACCGGGAAGCGATTCTTGTGGCGCTGGCCGACGGCACCGTGGACGCCATCGCCACCGATCACGCTCCCCACGCGCTGCACGAGAAGCAAGTTGAGTTCGAGCGTGCCGCTTTCGGCATCACCGGTCTGGAAACGGCGTTAGCACTGGCAATCACGAAGCTGCATCGCGAGCACAAAATTCCTCTGGCCCGCATTGTCGAACTGTTCAGCGCGGGTCCGGCTCGAGTCTTCGATCTGCGCGGACGCGGGTCGCTCGCCCGCGGCAACTTTGCCGACGTGACCATCTTCGATCCCAAGAAGCGCTGGACCTTCGATGCCTCCAAGTCGCGCTCGTTGTCGCGGAACAGTCCGTTTGACGGCTGGCAGCTCACGGGGAAAGTCGTGGCGACGGTGGTGGGCGGGAAAATCGTCTACCGCGGAGATTGAGTTACCTATGCCGTGTGGGGACGGACGCCTCGCCCGTCGAGCCGAGCGATAACTCGGCAGCGCAGTTTTTCAGTTGCTCAAAATCCCCATCCGCTTCCCAACGCTCTTGAGCACCTCCAGCGCCTGCTGCAGCTCTTCCTTCGTGTGCGTCGCGGTCATGATGGTGCGGATGCGCGCTTTGCCCTCGGGCACCGTGGGGAACGCGATGCCCGTGCCCAGGACGCCTTCCTTGAAGAGTTCGCGGGAGAAATCCATGGTCAGCTTGCCGTCGCCGATAATGATGGGCGTGATGGGAGTCTCGCTGGCCGGGGTGGTGCGCCCGCCGATGTCGAAGCCGAGCAGGCCGAGCTCTTTCTTCCAGAAGCGCGTGTTCTCCCAGAGTTTTTCCATGCGATCGGGCTCGTTCTCGAGAACATCGAACGCCGCAATGCACGTCGCTGCCACCGACGGCGGATGCGAGGTCGAGAACAAGAACGGCCGCGCCCGGTGGTAGAGAAAATCAATCAAGTCGCGCGTGCCGCACACGTATCCGCCGAGCGCACCAATCGCTTTCGAGAGCGTCCCGACCTGAATATCCACGCGTCCGTGCATCTTGAAATGGTCAATCGTGCCGCGCCCGTTGCGGCCGAGCACGCCGGAAGCGTGTGCATCGTCGACCATCAGGATGGCGCCATATTTCTCGGCGAGATCGCAGAGGGCGGGCAGCGGGCCGATGTCGCCATCCATCGAGAAAACGCCGTCGGTGATCAGCAGCTTCTTGCCTGCCTCGCTCTTGACGCTGGCTAACTGCTCTTCGGCGTGCGCGATGTCCTTGTGGCGGAAGACCAGAATCTTCGCTTTCGACAAGCGCGCGCCGTCAATGATCGACGCGTGGTTCAGTGCGTCGGAGATGATGACATCGTCCTTACCCAGCACCGCCGAGACCGTCCCCGCATTGGCCGCGAAGCCCGATTGGAAGACCACGCACGCCTCGACATTCTTAAAGCGCGCGATCTTCTCTTCCAGTTCCATGTGAATCTTCATCGTGCCGGCGATCGTGCGTACCGCGCCCGATCCAACGCCGAACTTGCGCGTGGCTTCGAGCGCCGCTTCGCGCAGCTTGGGATGCGTGGTCAGCCCCAGATAATTGTTCGATGCCAGGTTGATGACTTTCTTCCCGTCAAACGTGCAGACTGGGGCCTGCTCGTCCTCGAGCACGCGCAGCTTGAAGTGCGTGCCCTTGGCCTTGAGTTCGTCGAGTTGTTCGGTGAGATAAGAGAGCGGATTGATGCGGGTTGCGGTGGTCATGGGCACCTCTGGAACTTCTTTGCCGCGGATTCACGCGGATCAACGCGGATTGAAAGAACGAATCAGTCTAACCCCTAACGTTGTCATCCTGAGCGCGTTCTTTGCGCGAAGGACCTCTTCAGTCTGGCGGCGCAAGAGTACATGGGTTCTTCGCTTCGCTCAGAATGACCATCGCAATAGAAATCCGCGTGAATCCGCGGCAAAAGGAGTGCGCGGGCAGGAGTGCCCGCGCCACACGAACTCACCGCACTCCATTCGGGTACACCAGAATCTTGCTGGCCTCGCCGGTTCTGAGGCGCTCCATGGCCTTGGCGAAATCCTTCATTGAAATGCGATCGGTGATCGCCGGATGGAGATCGAGCTTGCCGGCCTTGAGTAGCGCCGTCATCTGGTACCAGGTCTGATACATGCGGCGTCCATTGATGCCCTGTACGGTGATGCCTTTAAAAATGATGTCTTCGGAAAAATTCAGCGAGATGGGCTTCGAGGTCAGGCCAAGGAGGGAAATTCTTCCACCGCGCCGGACAATGTCGAAAGCTGTGCGAATCGAATCCGGATGCCCGGCCATTTCGAGCACGACATCCACGCCCAACCCGCCAGTCTTTTCCATCACGATCTGGTTCACGTTGTCTTTGAGAGGATTGAGCACATAATCGGCCTTCATGTCGCGCGCGATCCGAGCGCGATGTTCGTTCACTTCAATGGCGAACACAGAAGTTGCCCCCGCGGCCCTGGCCACGGCAATCGAAAACAGCCCTATCGGTCCACAGCCCGTGATGGCCACGGTCTTGGCCACGATCTCCCCAGCGAGCACCGTATGCACGGCGTTGCCCAGCGGGTCGAGAATCGACGCGTATTCCAGCGGGATCGCCGGATCGAGTTTCCAGATATTGGACTCAGGAATTACAACGTACTCGGCGAACGCACCGTTGGCATCCACGCCAATGATCTTCACGTTCTGGCAAATGTGGGCTTCGCCGGTGCGGCACTGCAGGCATTTGCCGCAGGCAACGTGCATTTCGGCGGAAACGAAGTCGCCTTCCTTGACGCTGGTGACCTCGTCGCCGAACGCGGCCACTTCTCCGCAGAACTCATGCCCGGGAATCAGCGGGGGATGAATGCGGTTCTGCGCCCAGCGGTCCCAGTTATAGATGTGGAGATCGGTGCCGCAGATGGACGCGACCTTCACTTTCACCAGCACCTCGGTGCGGCCGAAGGCGGGAATCTTTACTTCGCGAACGTCCGCGCCCGGCGCCGCCTCCGGCTTCACCACCGCCAGCATTGTTGTTGCCATGATTGCCACCTATGGACTCGATATGAGAGCAGGATCAAACGCAAAACGTATGATTCTAGCATCGCAGGGCAGTTCTGCCCGTGAGCTTATTCTCCTCTCCGGTGGTTGCCATTACAATCAGGGCGATGCGCAGAGTTAATATTCCGGCAAAATGGCTGCTGCTGGCCGGGCTCTGTATGTGGAGCGCGGCGCAAGCCCGGCCAGATGCTTCAGCTTCCCGCGAGGCATTCACCCGCCGCCTGGTCGCGGCCGCGATCGAGCGCACGCACCACTCCGTCCGCTACGTTTCGGAATACGTCCACATCTCCTATCCCGGCGGGGACGTGCCCGCCGACACCGGCGTTTGCACGGATGAGATCATTCGCAGCTACCGGGCGGTTGGCGTTGATCTGCAGAAGGAAGTTCACGAGGACATGCTGCGGAATTTCGCCGCCTACCCCGACAGGCAGCGCTGGCATCTTGGCCATACCGACCCGAACATTGACCATCGCCGTGTGCCCAATCTCATGGTCTTCTTCCAGCGCAACGGAGAATCGCTTCCCATCACCAACCGGCCCACGGACTACGCGCCCGGCGACATCGTGACCTGGGACTTGGGCCGAGGCATTCTCCACATCGGCATCGTTGTGGATCAGAAGACCCGCTGGAGCGGTCGCTACCTCGTTGTACATAACATCGGCGAAGGGCCGAAGATGGAAGATATTCTCTTCAACTGGAAGATCACGGGACACTACCGTTACTTCGGGCCGGGTGTCTGAATGAAGAGGTCGTTACGCCTCTCCTCAAACATAGACCGAACCTCAGGGGCTAAAGCCCTTGTACCGTGAGCGCCTATCGGCGCGACTGAAGTCGCGCCCTTCCCGGTCGACCTCTGGTTGAGGGTGGGGCGAAGATTGGCCTAGCTCGCCGGCTTGTACGTCTTCGGCGGCATCTTCTTGTACTCTTCCGACTTGCCGCGCGGGATGCTGAGCGTCTTCCATTCGCTCGAACGCAGGTGCTTGGCGAGGAATACGATTTGCCCGATGTGTTGCGCATAGTGCGCGATTTGCCGGTTGATCGCCTGGAGCACGGTGTGCGGTTCGCCGCGAATGGTTACGGTGCGCATGACGTCTTCGGGCTGGAGCGGATCGATCGCGGCAAAGACGCAGGCCCAGCCTTCTTCCCACCATTTCATGACGTCGGCGCGCGTGGTGCCGGCAGTACGTTCAAATTCCCCGTCGCGAAAACGCTCCGGCTTCTCCCCGTCGCTGGTAAGAAAGTCGGTAAAGCGCGAGCGCATATTCCCCGCCAAATGCCTGACCAGAATGGCTACCGAGTTCGCCTCCGGGTCGAGGGTGACGAAAAATTCTTCGTCGCGAAGCTGCTCCATCGCGTTCTCGCCCATGCGTCTATGCCCGCGCATCTGGCGGCGGGCTTCTTCGAGATAGTGAGCAGCCAAATCCATTGCCATAGAAATCAGACTCCACCAGATTAGATGCCCGGCGTAGGTGGAGGGACTATCGGATAGGGCGCGGCAGTCGTAGCCGGTCGCAGATCCAGTTCCAGTTCAAACCCTCCCACCAACTTGGCGAAAAGGTTGTAGAGCAGGGCCCCGAGCGCGGCGAAAATAAAGCCAAGCCGTATAGAACGGGCATGAGAATGGCGAATACGATGCCGAAGACCCCGGCAAGGGGACTGTTGCCGTGTCCCGCTAGCGATCCCAGCAGCCCGAAAAGGAGAAAAAATGGGGCGAAAACCAGTCCCATGCAGCCGTAAAGCAAGCCCATGAGCTTGGCCACCGAAAGCACTCCGACCGATTTGACTTCGTGCATAACTAGCCTCTTTCCGTGTCGCCAGCAACTACTGAGCTAAACCTATACTCTGCGAGGCCGCTATCTGCAATTATTTCGGGTCGAGTCGACCCCAGCCTCCGCCGCCCGGAGTTTCAATCCTGATTCGTTCGCCCCTGCGCAGGCGAGTGCTGAATCGCCCCGGCATCTGCTCCACCGAGCCGTCCCGGCGCGTGATGAACGCTTTCCCCGGCGCGCCGTCTTCACCGCCAGCCAGTCCCCAGGGTCCGCGCGAGCGCCGGTCGGACAACAGCGTTACTTCGCAGTCGGTCAGCACTTCGATTTCGCGGACAATGCCATCGCCGCCACAAAACTTGCCCTTCCCGCCGCTTTCAGGCCGCAGCGAATACCTAAGCACGCGCAGCGGATAGGCATACTCCAGCGCTTCGGCGGGAGTGTTCAGCGAGTTCGTCATGTGGGTATGCACGCCGGAGACACCCACTTTGCCCGGCCGCGCGCCCATGCCACCGGCCACCGTTTCGTAGTAGGCGAAAGGCTCACTGGTGAGCGGGTCGCGTATGGCTGGACTCATGCCGCCGATCGTCAGGTTGTTCATCGTCCCGGAGGCAGCGGCCGGGATCCGATCCGGAATCGCTTGGGCCAGGGCCCGCAGCAGCACGTCCACGATCCGCTGCGAGGTCTCGACGTTGCCCCCGGCGACGGCCGCCGGCGGCCGCGCATTTACGATCGTCCCCTCGGGCGCGATGACCTGAATCGGACGCATGAGCCCCGCCGCTGCGGGAACATCCTCGGCCAGCAGGCAGCGAAAAACGTAGAAGCAGGCAGAGTACGTGATCGCCGCAACGGCATTAATGCTGCCCTCCACCTGCGGATCGCTGCCGGTGAAATCGACGGTGACCATCGGCTGCGCGATGACGGGTCGGAGCCTGCCCCGAGCGGAGTCGAAGGGACCCGTCCTGGCCGGGTCAGAGACCCGGCCCCACACCTTCACCGTCACAGCAATCTTCACCGGCCGGTCGCTGACCCCGTCCGCATCGAGAAAATCCTCCGCGCGATACTCTCCCGCCGGCACGCGTTGCAGGAACGCCCGCATCAATTCCTCGGAATAATCGAGGAGTTCGACGGCCGCGCGCCTGGCGCGCTCCGCGGTGTAGCGCGAGCAGACTTCCCGCAGCCGTTCCGCGCCCGTGTGGCAGGCCGCGATCTGCGCGCTCAGATCGCCTTCGCGCTCCTCCGGAGTGCGCACGTTGTTCAGCAGCATCGCGAGCACATCACGATCGATCACGCCCGCCCGCATCAGTTTCACGGGAGGGATGCGCACACCCTCCTGGTAGATCTCGCGGCAGAGCCCCATTGAGCCGGGATAGGCTCCGCCCACATCGGCATGGTGCGCCCGCGAAGCCACGTAGAAATCCGGACGGTTTCGAGCGACAGACTTCTGCGTTCCGCGGGCTTTCGCGGGCAAGAGTGCCCGCGCCACACGAGCCACGTACACTGGCGCCACCAGCGTGATGTCGGGCAGATGCGTTCCGCCGCGAAACGGATCGTTGAGCATCACGACATCTCCGGGCTCCATCGTCCCTGCGTCAATCGCCGCCCTGACCGACATGGGCATGGACCCCAGGTGAACCGGCATGTGGTCGCCCATGGCGATCACGTCGCCGGCGCCGTCGAACACCGCGCAGGAGTAGTCGCGCCGCTCTTTGATGTTCGGGGAAAACGCCGTCCGCCGCAGAGCCGCTCCCATCTCCTCAGCAATGGAGTGATACAGGTTTTTGAAGATCTCGAGTTCAATGGGATCGCGGCGCATGAAGCGCAGTGTACTACTGGTCGTTGGTCGTTGGTCGTTCGTCGTTGGCCGTTGGCCAAAACTCAGGTACGCCACCTCCGCGGAAGTTTGGCGAACGACGAATGGCGAACGAGGCATGACGGCGTCCAAGAAATCCGCCGAAAAATGCAAAATTCTATTGACACTTTGTTCATACTGCCGCAATATCTTGCGTTAGTAGATCATTCCCTACTACAAGTAGGGCTGGTATTTCAGATACAAGGGCCCAAGTCAGTCACCCTTGCAGGGAAAATCGTTCACGGAGGAACCTTCATGGCAACCAAGAAGAAGGCAAAAAAGAAGAAACACTAACCGTTAGCGAGACGATAACTCGCACGCACACCACGAATTTCACTGGCCTCTCAAGAGAAGCACCTCTTGAGGGGCTTTTCCGTTGCAAGCGATCAGCTTGCGGCGATCAGCATACCGCCAGAACGACCGAGGCCGGGGAGTCGAATCCCCGTACCAACGGGCTGAATGCCGAATTTGTGGCACGAAAAACTCCATGCCGGACGCCCTACCTGTGTCACAATAAGGCCCAACGATTTTGCCGGAGTCCCCAAACCGGAGTCTCGAAAGATGGCTGCCAGAAAGAAGAGTGCGGGCAAGCAGAAGACGGACGAAGTCCTGATCCCGGACAAGCTCTATTTCCGCATTGGCGAAGTAGCGACCCTGTGCCGTCTGCCAGCCTACGTGCTGCGTTTCTGGGAGTCCGAGTTCGCGCAACTGAAGCCGGTCAAGAGCAGCACCGGCCAGCGCATGTACCGCAAGCGCGACGTCGAGAGCGTGTTGCGCATCAAGCAACTGCTCTACGAACAGGGGTTCACCATCTCCGGGGCGCGCCAGCAACTCCGGGCAGAAACCAAGACTGACAAAACGCAGGCGGCCATCCCCTTCCCCTCGCAGTCCACCGCCGAGATTCAGCACATCCGCCAGGGCCTGCGGGAAATTCTGAGCATGCTGTCGGCACGCAGAACGGGATAGTTCACGAAGAGCGCGAGGACGGCCAGGCGCCCGCCAGACGAAAATCGCTGCAGTAGTGCTACATTTGCAGCGTGCGTACCCTCATTCCTATCGTCGGGGCGTTGTTGATTTCGGCGAATACCGCCGCGCAAAAGACCGTATCGTTTCCTACCGAGGACGGAGGCGTGGTCTACGCGGATGTTTACGGAGAAGGCGACAGGGCCGTCGTGCTGGCTCACGGTGGTCAATTCAACAAGGAGAGCTGGGAGAAACAGGCTCGAACGCTGGCGGCGGCAAAATTTCGCGTGCTCGCGCTCGACTTCCGCGGCTACGGTAAATCGCGAGGACCGGGCGACTCCGACCCTGGGGATGCGCCGCTTCACCTGGATGTTCTGGCCGCAGTGCGCTATCTGCGAAAGACAGGCGCGAAGAGCGTGTCGGTGGTCGGAGGCAGCATGGGAGGAAGTGCCGCTGGCGATGCGTCGATCGCCTCGCAGCCGGGTGAGATCGATCGCCTGGTATTACTCGGAGCGGCGCCGGATGGCCCGGCTGACAAGCTGAAGTCGCCCATCCTGTTCATCGTCGCGCGCGACGATGCGAGCGAGGATGGACCGCGTCTCCCTGGGATTCGCCAGCAATACGAGAAGGCCCCCGAACCAAAAGAGCTGATCATTCTGGAGGGCTCGGCGCACGCTCAGTTTCTTTTCCAGACGAATCAAGGAGACCGCGTGATGCGCGAGGTCCTGCGGTTTCTCTCCGCGAAGTGAGCGCTTCGCCTGGGCCTTAGCAGGCCGCTGGGAAAAAGTATTTTTTCCCAGCAGTCTGACCTCAGCGGCTAAAGCCGGCATCGAGAATAAGTCAGTAATCGCAGCGCTGAAGCGCTGCGCCACCCAAAATCAAACCCAAAAGCCAGTTTTTCAGCAGCCTCTTAGCCCCTGCCAATGCGGGCCGCGCCGCCGCAGGCCCTATGCCTCGACCCAGTTGCTGCGCTCCAGGATGGTCGGCGGCTCGTACGTTTTTCCGCGCGCCAGTCGTTTCTCCTCACGCCGCGTCGTCCACAGCAGCACCGGACCCAGCACCGCGGGCAACATGCGCGACACGATCCCGGACTCCAGCTTGAACTCCTCGCGGAGCGCCCGAATCTGATCGCTGACTTTGCGGTCCACCTTCTTGAATTTCCGTTCCATCGCCCAGAGCGCCGAGCTGTAGACGCCGCTCAGCCGTCCCATCTCGCGCGCAAAGCGTTCCCGCACGCGCGCATCGGGCGAGTCTTTGTACCGCTTCCATCCCGCCAGCAAGGTGCGCGAAATGCGGTACAGGCTCGGCCCGTTCAGTTCGAAGTCGCGCCAGAACGCCCAATCGAGAAAACGTTTCGAGTCCTCCCGCGAAATCGCCGCATGTTTGAAATTGAACTTGAACTGTCCATGAACGTCGGCGTAGTCCACATCGCTCAGCATGCGGCCCTCTTCCGACATCTGCTGATACAGCGGAGTCCCCGGCACCGGCGTGTACAGCATGAATTGATGGAAGTCGGTGTCGTGGGAGACGGCGTGCTCGATTTCCGCCATGATGTTATCGGGCGTGTGGTGCTCCAGCCCGATGATGGTCGAACCCTGCACGCGAATCCCGTGCTCGCGCAGTTCGCGCGTCAGTTCCCGCGTGTCCGCGCCCTGCAGCTTGGTGTAGCCGGCCTGTGGAGATTCCAGTCCCATCCACAGCCACGACACGCCCAGCTCGACGAGTTCCTGCATGGTGTACTTGCGGATCGCGTTGGCCGACGCGAAGACAGACATCGTCCAGCTCTTGCCGTTTTCCTTCATCCGCTTCAGCAACTGCATGGCCCGCTCCCGATGCAGCAGGAAGTTTTCGTCCATGATGAAGAACGACTTCACTTTTAGCTCGCTCTCCATCCGGCACATGACTTCGAACAGGTCGTCCCCGGTCTCGAAGAAATTGACGAACTTGCCTTTGCCGCCGAAAAACGCCGAGGTGGTGCAGAAGTTGCATCCCATGGGGCAGCCGACCGAAGGAATAATCGTCGCCGCGGTCGAGCCCTTGCGGTCCGGCAAACGAATGCCCATGATGCGCGTGCGCATTCCGGAGACGATCGCCGGATGCCGGATGGGTGCGTTTTCGTCCTCGCCCAGATAGCGCCGCATCCAGGCAATGCCTTCCCCGCGCACAATGTGATCGGCATCGATCATCTTCTCGATCCCGGGGATCGCGGCCACATGCCCGCCCACAATGATCACCGACTGCGGCGAGAGTTCGCGCGTCATGCGACACATCTCGCGCACCTTGGCGACATTCACGATGATCGACGAAATGCCGACCACGTCGTACTGATTCGCTTTCAACTCACGGGCAAAGTCGTCGCGGGTGGGAAAGTCGAGCACGGCGCAGGGCGCGGAGATATTCGCCTGGATCATCATGATGCCCCAGGAGCGATGAAACATGCGCAGCGAGAAGCTGCCCTGCGCGCGCGTGACCTGATTGTGATAAAGCTCCATCGGATTGATGGAGCGGCTGCCGAACTCGTCGTCCTGCGCGTATGGCCCGAAGACCGAGCTCAGCAGAATGCGGGCGTGTGTGCCCTTGAAATGTGTGTCGGCGGCGCCGACCTGGCTACCAGGATTGCCGGCTTGAGGACTGCTGGTATGAATTTCCACTTCTGCTCTTCATCCGTTTCCCCCCACATGCCGTTACTGCAATCGTAATCGGACGCGGCTTTGCCGCAACGAGGCTCAGCAAGAAAACACAAAAAGATTACAAAGGGAGTTCCGCATTCGTACATGTACCTTTGGGTTATTTTCACCACAGAGTCACAGAGACACAGAGAAACCTAACTGCAAGGAAAAACCCGCTTATGGTCTTTACAGGTTTCGAGGTTCTCTCCGTGGCTCTGTGACTCTGTGGTGAAAAAAGGCAAATTAGGACACTACCCCGGTTCGGGTAGTGCCTGAAAAGTGCGGGTAAGAAAAACAGCGAACGCTTGCTAATCCCCTACGAGCGCCTTATTGTGAGGGCATGAGAACGGAACTTGCTGCCCTAAAGAACCTCATCTCCGAAGCCGATCTAATCCTCGAAACACTCCCGCCATTGCCAGAGAATCGCACCGCTCGGTGCCGTGAACTGCTGGCCTCCGCTCTTGCCCTGACGGGCGATCTGCTCAAGCAAGCCAAGACTCCCTCTGCTGTAGCTTTAGGCCGCAAGGGAGGGTCGGTTAGCGCTCGCAAGGGTAGTGACTACTTCCGCCAGCTTGCCGCAAAACGCAAGACGCATGGCGGAGGTAGACCGCGTAAGGAATCCGACTAGCTTCCCTGTACAATTGGTCTCTAAAACGAAAAGCCCGGCGCGGTGGCCGGGTTTCCGATGAGACCTAGACACCCTCATCCTACCCCGCATCGCGCACAGGTTGCAAGTGTGCGATGGCCACCTCCGACCTCTGGCGAGACCTTGCCGTTAGTTTCCAATCCATGCCCCAGTCATACGAATTTACTGCGACACGCCTGTACTTCATGGAACTACCAGATACAGAGCCAATTTGGTACCATCCAGCGCCTCCCGAAGCACTAGCAGAGTTTGATGTTATGGCAAGACGCGGTGCAAGAATGCTTATTCCTCCGCCGACTGGTGATCTAGCTAAGGCTTGGCTCGAAGCGTTGTGGGAAGAGGCTATTCACGGCCCTGTACGCGTACCAAGTGAAATTGTAGGGAAAGATCGCAGCGGGCGTCTTACAAATCTCCGAGGAAAGATTGATCGTGTATTCCAGGCTTCTTATGCTCTCTGTAGAAAATTCGAGTCCGAGGCATTGCAAGCCGAATTTGAAGAGAAACAACGCAACGATCCGAACAATTGGTCCCCGTTTCGTGCGGAGTTTGAAGTTTTCAAGAAACTCCGTGACATGAAGAGCCTACCGCACGAGCAAGTGCCTGAAGCGTTCGTGCGGGATGCAATTTCTCGCAGACTAGGGATCAAGCCTGAAGAGGTGACATGGGCACAGATTCGGCATGAAGTGACTAGCTTGCTTCCTTACTATCCAGCGATCACGGTGATACCCTCTGCTCCCGTGCCACAGACAACCAACCCTCCGGCAATTTCCAATGATGCGCAACGTAGGAAGCGCCGTCGAAAGAGAAGGCGAAAATCACGTCGCAGCAATCAGGAAGCGACGATAGCATCGCAAATCAGTCAACTCCGCCTGGAATGCAGATGGACAGAGGAAAAACTAGCGGAGAAAACGGGATTGGATGTGCGCACGGTACGACGGCATCTTTCAGGGGAAGCCGTGCCCCGCCTTAATAATCTTGCCATCTACGAAACTGCATTTAGTAAAGAATTGAAACGAAAGGTACTTGTAAAGCGAAACGCCCTGTAAACGCCCTCTAAATGCCCGCTTGAGTGCAAACTAACGCCCTTGAAACGCCAACGCCCCCATTCGACTATGCGAATGGAGGCGAAAATGATCCGAATTAGAGGACCACCAGTAGGGTAAAAAACGAATCGGGGCAGCGGCTAGGCTGCCCTGATTTTACATACTCCCCGCATTTTTCCTAGTGATTTCTTCATTTTACCCTTGACAAACAACGAGCGCTCGTAGTATATTCTAATCATGCTAAACGATACAAAAGACGCTGTTTCAATGACTTGCAAGGCTTGCGACCTCATGTGCCAGAGTATCGGGAAACACCGCAACGGATTGCGCCGTTTCCGCTGCCCGAAGTGCCGTCGCAGCTACACAGAGCCTCATCGCCGGACTCTGGACACGATGTACGTCTCGCAGGATCGCGCCGTTCTCGCTCTGCAACTGCTACTTGAGGGGAACTCGATTCGGAGCACTCAGCGGATTACTGGGCTGGATCAGAACACGATTATGCGGCTCCTGGTGAAAGCCGGAGAGCGCTGCCAAGCCTTGATGGATTCGAGAATGCGGAATCTCCACATGCAGCACATTCAGCTTGATGAAATTTGGACCTACGTGCAAAAGAAACGCGCGCAAGTCCGCGCTGGTGATTCACCTGAAATCGGCGATCAGTGGGTTTACGTAGCGATTGATGCTGACACGAAACTGATTCCTGCCTTCCACGTTGGCAAACGTCACATTGAAGATACGCAGACTTTTCTCTGGGACTTATACAGTCGCATCGAAGGCCGCACGCAGATCACCACTGACGGACTCCATCATTACACAGTAAGCGTTCCCGACACGTTCGGCGTAGATGTAGACTTCGCGCAGCTTGTGAAGTTGTTTGGGAACTTCGGGCAGGACAGCCCGGAAGCGAGGTACTCCCCAGGTCGCATCACGGAGGTTTTATCCAAAGTCCGGAGCGGCGATCCTGACCCTGAGCACATTTCGACTAGCTTTGTAGAGCGCCAGAATTTGACGATGCGAATGGCGATCCGCCGATTCACTCGCCTGACGAACGCTTTCAGCAAGAAATTGCTGAACCTAAAGATGGCCGTAGCGCTGCACTTCGCCTACTACAACTTCTGCCGCGTGCATTCGTCTCTGCGTGTCACTCCCGCGATGGAAGCGGGCTTAACCGACCACGTCTGGAGCATTGCCGAACTGCTAGGCGCAGCGTAATATTGCTGCGCCTTCAATGCGCTTTCCCCGCAGCAGGAGTATCTCTATGAGGTTGTGCGCTCTTAGTGTCCTCTTTCTGTGCCCCGCAGTTTTCTGCCAAAACCTCCCGCAACCACTTACCCAAATCGACGCTTGTCGGAAAATTAAGAACTCGGTGGTCCAAGTTGACACTGACACTATGCATGGCACTGGGTTCGTCGTCGATTCTAACGGTTGGATCATGACTGCCCTGCACGTTGTAGCCGATCCAGTAACCTTGGTTAAGCGTGAGAACCTCTCTGTATCCCTGTTCGGCCATCCGCGCCCAATTCAGGCTGAGATAGTTTCCCCACTTGATGATGTCGCACGCCTTCGGGATTTCGTCATCTTGAAAATTGAAAAGGCCAACATGTCTGCGTTGGAATTGGGAAAGGATGTCGACATCGAAGATGGTTCCCCAATCGTCATCGTAGGGCTGCCGCTCAGTGCTATCTTCCGCATACCCATCAAGCCTGTTCCGCCCTTCTGCCTCGCTGGCACAATAGCGGCGCAAACTGCGCTCCCATTGGGGAACTTGCAATTCCTTCACACCGTTTACTTCCAAGGTGTATCGATAAAGGGCATATCCGGAGCACCAATCGTATCGCTCGTCACTGGCAAGGTAATCGGCATCGTCAGCATTCGTTTGACTGGCATCAGTAAGGGGCTTGAAGACGCCAAGAATAGTCTTACTGAGGGAGCACCCGGCACCCAGGCGAGTATTCAGTTGGGCAGTGCTGATGTCGGTAAGAGTGTCGCGGGTTTGATCGAAGCTCTGGACGAACAATTGGCTAATGGCTTGGGCGCTGGCACTGGCGCAGCCGATGCCGCTTATGCTCTGAAAAAGGCTCAGCGAAACTACCACAAATCCCATTAAACGGTACTGGCGCAGATTAGCCCGAAAGGAGCTAGGGCGATGAAAGCGGAGCGGTTCATTGGGGCCATATTTGGCTTGCTGGCTGGAGTTAGTGCTTACCTCCTTTTCGGCTTTCATTTCTGGCAATCCCTCGTTATTGCATGGTTTGTCGGCTTGCTATTTGCCTTCCTGATGGCCATCCTGATTGCAGTCAAAAAGTGGGATTTGTGACTACCCGCACTTTTCAGGCAGCACCCCGGTTCGAACCAGCTTGAACCCGGCTTGCCATCTGGCCTAGAATCGGTCCTCCATGGCGTCGGAACCGCTGCAAGTCGAGCGTCTGGACCGCGGCGTACTCAGCTTTCGCGGCCCGTTGACTATGGAGAACTCGGCGCCTTTCCTGAATGCGATCCGGCGCGAAGATGCTCCCACAGTGATCCTCGATTTCTCCGGTGTCCCTTACCTCGACTCCTCGGGCCTGGGTTCGCTGGTCAGCGCCTGCACTTCCTGCGCGAAGGCCGGACGGCGAGTTGCCCTCACCGGCGTGAACCAGCGCGTGCGCCGCGTTTTCGAAATCACCAAAGTCGAACAGGTCTTGCTCATGTTCCCCACACTCTCCGATGCTCTGGAAGCTTTGACCAACGCAGGTACGGCCTAACGGCGGGCACACATTTGGAAGAGATTACGGCGGAGGTGGGCTCTACTTCGCGGGGCGTAGCTCAATGGCGATCCGATTCACTACTTCCTCGACTGCGCGCGCAACCTGGGGCGAAACTGGGCTCCCGATCTCAAATTGTTTTCCTTCGATGCCATACACTCGCAGCCGTACCGGAAGACGATCCAGGGCGCGGGCCAGTGCGATGGCCTGGGCGACTCCAAGGCCATGGGTTGATGCGGCAGACGTGGCGAACACCGGCAGGTGCTGCCCATCCCACACATGCACGGCGCCCGCGGAGGCGCCAGTGACGACCGCGTCAATCAGGGTCACGTCCTGAACGCCGCTCCATGCCGCCATGAGCTCGGAGGGCTCGCCCGAGCACACTTCTGCAGCAATGCCGAGCGCGCGCAGGCGTTCTGCCGCCAGGATACCGGCGCCGTCGTCTCCTCGCTGCCGGTTGCCGCAGCCAAGAATCAGCATGTCAGGGAAACCCGCGTCGTGATCTTTACCCGGCGATCTTACTCGCTTGGAATTCTCACAGCTACCGCAGCCCATTACGAATTGTCATCCTGAGCACAGCGAGGGGATCTTGGGGTTTGCCCGCAGCGGCGATACTGGTGGTGCAAGCTAGAACCTGGATCCCTCGCTACGCTCGGGATGACAAGCGTGTGTTTAGTCCACGCTTTTAGTCCACGCTACAGCTGATGACGGCCTTAGTCGCGCTCGATCACGACTTTCAAGAAGTGGGTGGCGCACGAGATGCACGGGTCATAACAGCGCACGGCCTGCTCACATTTCCAGGTCGCTTCTTCGAGAGACCAGGCGGCCAGTTGGGCGGCGTATTCGCGGAGGTCGTCTTCGATCCGCTTCTGGTTTTGCGAAGTGGGAGGAACAATCTTGGCGGTAACGATCAGTCCATTCTCATCAATCGCGTAGCGGTGGTAGAGGATGCCGCGCGGCGCCTCGGTAATCGCCTGGCCGACGCCCCTGCGGTTGGGGGCCGGAACGCGCGACACAGCCGGCGGCTCGTACTCATTGATCACCCGCAGTGCCTCAGCACAGGCAAACACCAGCTCCACCGCCCGCACCACGATGCTGCGGAACAGGTTTTTCACCGGCGGCTTGAGACCCACTTCGAGCGCCGCCTTCTGCGCCACCTCGGGGAGTTTGTCAAAGTTCAGGTTAAAGCGCGCCAGCGGTCCGACGAGGTAGGATCCTCTCCCGCGCACCACCGACTGCAGCGCGTTGGAGTGTTTGACATGATACTCGGAGAAACGGTCTTCGTACTCCGCGGCGTCAATATCAAGTCCCCGGTTCGAAACCAGGCGGCCCTCGTTGAACGGATATTCCTGGGGATGGCGCAGAGCTACGAACTCATAGTCCTGCTCGAAGTCCGGAAACTCCAGCGTGGAAGTCCAGCGCACCGCCTCCAGCGAAGCTTCCAGCGCCCACTCCAGTTCGCTCACCAACTCTCGCAACTGACTCTTGGCCGGCGCTTTGTGGAACCCGCCCACGGCCGCAGAAATGGGATGAATCTCCCGCCCTCCCAGCAACTGCACCAGCCGGTTCCCGATCTTCTTCAGCCGGAGCGCCTTCTCGACCACAGGGCGGTGATCCTTGGCCATCTCGATGACATCCTGATAGCCGAGAAAATCCGGGGCGTGCAGCATGTAGATATGCAGAGCGTGGCTCTCGATCCATTCCCCGCAGTAGAACAGACGCCGCAGCAACCGGACCTCGGGAGCAATCTGGATTCCCAGGGCACGCTCGATGGCATGGATGGCGCTCATCTGGTAAGCGATGGGGCAGATGCCGCAAATCCGCGCCGTAATGTCGGGCGCTTCGGAAAAATGGCGGCCACGAAGGAAGGCTTCAAACAGCCGCGGCGGTTCGTAAATTCTCAGCTTCACCTCGGACACGTGGTTGCCGGCCATCTTGATGTACAGCGCTCCTTCGCCCTCCACTCGCGCCAGCGTGTCTACCTTGATCGTTCTGCCGCCCCGTCCGGTCATGCGCGCTCACACTCCTCACTGGCTTTGCGGAACTGCCATGCCCAGGCATTGAAGCTGCGGAAAGCGCGCGAGATCTGATCGCCAGACTGTCCCAGAATCCGGAATTGGCTGGTCAGCGACGCGGTATTCGGAGTCTCCATCGGCCCGTAGCAGCCGTAGCAGCCGCGGTCGTAGCTCGGGCACAGAGCGCCGCAGCCGGCGTGGGTGACCGGGCCCAGACACGGGACACCGCGCGCCACCGCAATGCACACGGCCGCCTTCCGCTTGCACTCCATACAGACGCTGTAGGTGGGAATATTCGGTTTCCGCCCTACCAGCGTCGCCGTGAGCAGCTCGATCAACTGATATTTGTTGATGGGGCAGCCGCGCAGTTCGAAATCCACCGGCACATGCTCGGCGATCGGGGTGGAGAGTTTCAGCGTGCTGATGAACTGCGGCGAAGCATACACCGCCCGGACAAACTCATCTACATCCTTCCAGTTCCTCAGTGCCTGAATTCCTCCTGCGGTGGCGCAGGCCCCGATGGTGATAAGGGTTTTGCATTTCCGCCGAATTTCCTGAATCCGCTGGGCGTCGTGATGAGTCGTGATCGAGCCCTCCACCAGTCCAATGTCGTACGGACCTTTGAGCATGGTGCGAGTCGCCTCGGGGAAATACGCGATTTCGACCGCTCCGACAACTCCCAGCAGCTCATCCTCGGCGTCGAGCAGGCTTAACTGGCAGCCGTCGCACGAAGCGAACTTGAACACACCAATCTTCGGTTTAGCCTGGGCCTTAGGAGCTTTGCGCTTGGAATCAGAGCTCATACTTCTCCAGTAACGGCCGCATCTGTTCATAGGCGAAGACCGGGCCGTCTTTGCAGATGAAGTGCGGTCCGTATTGGCAATGCCCGCAAAAGCCGACGGCGCACTTCATGTTCCGTTCCATGGAAAGGTAAACGTCATTGCGGCTGAGGCCGTGCGAGATGAGTTCGCGAGCCACAAAGCGCATCATGATTTCAGGTCCACACACCATCGCTACCGACTGGGAAGGCTTCAGGCGCGCGTACTTGAACAGGGTCGTGACCACGCCCACGTGCCCCCGCCAGCTCATCCCGCCGTAATCGACCGTGACCAGCACCTGGGTCTCGCGCTGCCGTGCCCAGGCCACCAGTTCCTGCCGATAGAGGAGGTCATGCGGGCTGCGCGCCCCGTAGAGCACGACCAGGCGTCCGTAGTCCTCGCGGTGGCGCAGCACTTCGTAGATCACCGGCCGCAACGGCGCCAGGCCAATGCCGCCCGCCACCACGATCACATCGCGCCCGCGCGCCGCATCTACCGGCCAGCCTGTGCCGAACGGACCGCGGACGCCGACGCCGGCCCCCACGCGCTGGGTCACAAAAGCATTGGTCGCCTGACCGACGGACCGCACGGTATACACCAACTGCTTGTGCTCGGCCGGGTTGCCGCTGATTGAGATGGGCAGTTCGCCCACTCCAAACACCCACAGCATGCTGAACTGGCCTGGCTGGAATGAACTTCCGTTCGCTCCCTCCTCCGGCGCGAGCTTCAATGTAAAAGTGTCGGGAGTCTCCTTGGAGACGGACTGCACCAAGTAAGGCTGAGGGAGCATGGGATCGGTTGTAACCGCTGTCGCCATAGTGAGTCTCACCGTACCGCGTACACGTCGAGCAACTGCATGCGCGTGGCCTCCAGCCGTCTTTCCATGATCTGGGCGAAGCGCTTCAACACCTCGTAGCCGAGATCGTGATTCTGTTCACACTTGGCGCGCAGGCACTTGCCGTCAAGCGAGATGGCCCGTATGTCCTGCGTCGCATGCGCATGGAACTTCCATAGATAGGGCGGCAGCAGCCACGACCACCCCAGAATGTCGCCATCCTCCAACGTCTCGACCACAATCGGCTTGCGCTGGGGGGCAAACAGTTCCAGCGCCACCTTGCCCGACCGAATCAGATAGAACTCGTTGGCTTCCTCGCCCTCTTTGAAGATGTAAGTGCCGGGGTGGAAGCGGACGTTGGCCGCACAGCCGGCTAACAAGCCCGTGTAGTAGGACTCGAGGTCGGCAAAGAATGGATGTTCCGCAATAATCCGCTCAAGGGTTTCCATGACTGCCTCCTTCCCGCAGGGCCCGAACCTCTTCGGTGATGTCAATGCCCACGGGACACCAGGTAATGCAGCGCCCGCAGCCCACGCATCCAGAACTGCCGAACTGATCGATCCACGCCGCCAGCTTGTGCGTCATCCACTGCCGGTAGCGCGCCTTGCTGGAGGTGCGCACACTGCCTCCATGAATATAGGAAAAACTCTGGGTGAAGCAGGAATCCCACCGCCGCCAGCGTTCCGCATGGTCGCCGGTTACGTCGGTCGTGTCTTCGACGGTGGTGCAGAAGCAGGTGGGGCAAACCATGGTGCAGTTGGCGCAGGTCAGGCAGCGGGCAGCGACGTTATCCCAGCGGGGATGGTCGAAGTTCTGATACAGGAGTTCCTTGATGCCGTTGGTGTCGATGCTGCGCACCTGCTGGCTGGCAGCTTTTTCGACTCCCGCTTCCGCTTCGTGCAGGTCAGCGTCGGTGGCGGAACTGGTCTGCACCTCGGTCAGCAATTCGGCGCCACGGTCGCTTCCCGCCCGCACCAGAAAGCGATGGCCTTTCGGCCCCAGCAACTCCGTGAGCACCAGGTCCGCCCCGTTAGCCACACCGGGCCCCGTTTCCATGGACCGGCAAAAGCACGTCGCGGCCGACTGCGTGCATTGCACCGCGATCAAAAATGCGCCTGAGCGGCGGGCTCCGTAGATGGGATCGTGATACTTGTCTTCCAGCAGCACGCGGTCCTGGGCAGCGATCGCCGCCAGTTCGCAGGCCCGCACACCCAGGAACGCTTGCGGCGCCTTGGGCTTGGTTTCGTTATTCAGGATGCGGAAGGTCCCGCCTTGACGTTCGGCGGACAAGAGACGTACATCGGCCGGGTGCAGATACTTCTTCCAGCTCTGTGGGCCCACGACATAGCCGAACAGAGCCTCATCATCGCGCCGCTTCAACCGGTAGTGTCCTGGCGCCTGCTCATCCGTCCAGCCCGCGGGCAGGTCTTCGACCGATTCCAACCGATCGTAGACGATCGCCCCATCGCGCACCGTCGGCCCAACGACCGCATAGCCCTTGCGCACCAGCGCCGCGATCAGTTTCCCCAGTTCGCTTGCCCGCAGAATGGCATGAACTTCTTGCGACACCGCTTCACTCCACGATGTTTCCCGGGTTGCTAACACGCTTTCAGCAACCAAAAAGACCTCCTTGCCCTAGGGCTTAACCAGGAGATCGCTGCTGCTTCGTTGTCATTCCCTCGACCGGTTCGGGATACTAAAGCCAGCGTACCACAGCGCAGCGAAGATCGTTTGCGTGTCGCACTCCAGGGGCGACACAGAGAGACGTAACAAGCCAGAAGGATTTTGGCATACACGCCGAAACGCGCCAGTGACCTCCGTCACGGAAGAGTGTGATTGTGGAGGGGCGGTTTTGCGACTGAACTTTCTTACGCGGCGCGACCGGGATTTGTCCTCTTCGCGCCTCCGGCGTTGACCGCGTCGAGACGGATGCGGGTCGCCCGCGTGGTCTCCTCCACCAGTTCGCCGTTGAACTTGCCACCCTCACCTGCCATTACCGAACCGGCGGCGAGCGCGAAGCGCAACGCGTCCGCCTGATCGTCAAAATACAAAACGACCTGTCCCGACATAGTACTTCTCCCTGGGCTAAGGCCCAAAATCCGTGAGCGTGCGTCTTGGAAAGATCAATACGAGCGAAAGCACTCCGACGAGCGTGGGCGCGACGGACTTTTCCTGATTCTCAGAGCATACGCATTCCGCTCAAAGTGATTCCCTTGGTTCCGGGCGACTCGGTAGGACATTCCCCACGCTTTTTCAGATAGCACATCGGTGCCGTTCGGATTCGAGTATCATGCGGTGGGATCCCATGCGTCGCACACTGGCCATCATTCTTTTTCTTTGTGGGACGGCATGGCCTCTGCAGGCTTCCGATAAGGCTGTTCTCGGCTCCTGGGAGGGAGAATCCAAGTGCACCGTTCCGGATTCCCCTTGCCACGACGAGCATGTGCTCTATCAGATCACGGAGGACAAGAAGGATCCGTGGCAGTTAAATCTGGATGCGTACAAGATTATCGAAGGAGCGCCGGAATTCATGTTTACGCTGGCCTGTCATTATGAAGCGAAGGCGGGTGCCTTGAGCTGCACGTCCAGCACGAAAGCAAAAGACGATTGGGAATTCCATGTACTAGGCGATGTCATGTCCGGCAGGCTGATTATCGATGACGGCAAGACGCTCTATCGCCGTATCACACTACGCAGGGGCCCGAACTAATTCCATGCCCGTTCTGATCTCCATGCTTCGCGGCGTCAACGTCGGTCCTCATAACCGAATCAAAATGGACGCCCTCCGCGCCCTTTACGTTTCCCTGAATCTCAAAGATCCGCGCACTTACGTGCAGAGCGGGAATGTCATCTTCCTGACGAAAGAGAAGAGCGCCTCCCAACTGGCAAGAAAGATCCAGGATGCGATCGCGCGCAAATTTGGTTTTAGTCCCCACGTGATTCTGCGCACACCGGAGGAATTCAAGCGCGCGATCGCCGCCAATCCGTTCGCGGGGCGGCAAGGCCTCAATCCCGGCAAGTTGCTGGTAACCTTCCTCGCCAGCGAACCCAGCGCCGAAGCGCGAGCCGAGCTTCTCGCCCTGAAGCCCAACCCCGAAGAACTGCATCTGGTGGGCCGAGAACTCTACATCTACTTCCCCAATGGCGCTGGCCGCTCGAAGCTGCAGTGGTCCTCGCTCGACAAGAAGCTCGGGACCACCGGTACCGCCCGCAACTGGAACAGCGTCACCAAGATGCTGGAAATGGCCGACGAAATGGCCCGATGATCGGGACCCGCAGTAATCACAATGATTAGTCGGTGCTGCGTCGAGTGAGGCCGATGACCGTCAATGCGGAACCGATGCCCAGCCAGGCGACTCCCGTCCACTTCCAGTCAACCGCAATGCAAGTGCTGCCACTACTACAGCTGAGGCTGTTCTGGTTGCTCAGGCCGTAGCCCAGTGCTCCGGCGCCACCAGCCATCACTCCGGCGCCGACGTAGGTCATGATCTTCCCGCCCTTCGTCCAGTGCTTCTGCTTGGCCGGCTGGTTCGCAGGAGCGCCAGGTTCCTGGCCAAAGGTCGCGTGGAAGTTACGAATTCCAGCACCCAATGCCGCGGGAGGAGGCAACAGCTTCGGTGAAACCAACTCCTGGGCCGATGCTGGCAAAGAAGCAAACGAGATCGCTATCACAAGGAGGATGGCCCACAAACGCGTCATGAGAATCACCTTCCAAGGTTCGAGTTGGATTGCAAACCGCCGGCAGCAGTCTAGTGGCTGCACTGAAAGCTTGTAAAGACTTATTGAGGCCCTGCAGCATCAGTACGACCTGAACGTGCCTCCAGGATTTCTTGGTGCAGAAGAAATTGTTGGGCGCCACGGCGGACGATTTTCGGACAAGAACAAGCCGCCTACCTCCGGTTTGCCGACGGCCAAGAAGGTATTATAGGTCGAGGAGCAGGGAGCCGTGACCACGCGTCAACACAAGCTTCACAAACCCAGGATGCACACTCAACTCGACCGAGCCGCAGTCCAGATCTTTGCCGCTAACGATCGCATGAACCAGATTCTGATCGAACAGCTTGACCCTGCCGCCTGGAGAGCAAAAACGACAGCCAAACCGCCCGGCAAGGTCCGCACCATTGCGGCGATCTTCACGCACATGCACAATGTCCGCTGCAAGTGGGTCAGGCTTACCGCTCCGCATTTGAAGGTTCCGGCACAGCTCAACCGCGCGCGCTGCACACCGCTGCAGGCCCGCGCGGGACTAGGCGAGAGTGCCGCTCGCTGCGCGAAAATGCTCGCGGAAGGGCTCGGCGGTGGGGGCCGCGTCGAGAAGTTTCGCAGAGACGGCTGGGCGCGGCCCTGGCCGCTTGGCGTGGAAATGCTGTGCTACATGCTTTCTCACGAAGCCCACCATCGCGGGCAGGTTTGTATGCTCGCGCATCAACTCGGATTCCCGCTGCCGATCAAGGTGACGTCCGGGCTCTGGAATTGGGAAAAGCTGTGGAAGGAATGCGGGTCGCCCGACGGGCCGGGCTACGCTGGTCGTGGAGAGAAGATTTGAACCTCGGCCCTCAGCGGACTCCTTCCGGTTTGGGACGGCACAACCAGAATCCCTGCGCATCTGCATGAACGTTTTTGTCCCGCAAGCCCTCTCCTACTACCTTTCATTTCTTGCCGAGGAGGTCCCTCCACCCACCGGACTTCAAATGGGGCCCCAAGACAGACGAGTTCGGAATGCGTTGAACTGTGCGTATCGATTGGCATCATTTGCCGCTGGCGATTACCGGTGCACTGCGTGCGGCGGCGAGCCCTCCGGGCCACCAGTTCCAATCGCCTGCAACGCGAAGAAGGGCCGGTCCGATCACAATGCGAACCAGTGTTGCGTCAATGAACACGGCTACGGCCAGCGTAAATCCGAGCATCTTCACCACCAGGAAGCTCCCGAAGGTGAAGGCCGCGAATACCACAATCATGATCGCGGCGGCGCTCGTAATCAGTCCTGCGGTTCTGGCGAGCCCCTCGGGGATTGCCTCCAATTCACTGAGCCCGCTCCTCCTCGCTTCGAGGACTCGCGCGACCAAAAACACTTCGTAATCCATGCTTAGTCCGAAGACGATGGCAAAGGAGACGATTGGCACAATGGGAAATATGCTGCCCGTTCCCTCAGGAACTCCCAGGAAGCGACACCCGTGTCCGTCCTGAAACACTAGAACCAATGCTCCGAAGGAGGCGGCAACCGAGAGCATGTTCAGAGCAATGGCCTTCACCGCGGCGAAGAGCGATCGGAACCCGCCCAGAAGCGCCAAGAGCGTCCCTCCCACCACCAGCGCCATGACCGAAGCGAACCGGTCCCTGACAATCGTCTGATAATCGGCGGTTAGCGCCGGGATGCCGCCGATGCGCAGGGTGGCGCCGGGCACTCCCGTGAAGGCAACCGCGCCGGTCTTCCGCAGCTCCCGCACCCAGTTGACCTGATCGTTCAGGGAAACGGAAGCTGCGGGTAACACTTCAATCAGCGCCGCCCGCCCGTCGCGACTCAGGAAGGTTCGACGCGTCTCACGCGAGAGGCTGCCGAGGGCAGACCGGTTACTCTCCGCCATCGTTGTGATGGAAATCACGCGGGTGGCACGAGGGTCGCTCGCGAGCCGCTTGGTGAAATGATCGAGTGCATTCCACCCCGAGTCCGTTTGCGCAATGGAGTCTGTCGGAAGTTCGACAATCGCGCGCAACGAGTAGACAATGCCCGCCCGATCCATTTGTTCAAGGGAGTGAAGCGCGCGAACCGATTCCGCCGCTTCCGGCAGCCAATCCCCTCTGGGGACATTGGTATTGAGCCGCGCGGCCTGCGAGGCGAGCAGAAGCAAGGGGGCGCCAGCGAGAATTATGGCAAGCCAGGGGTGAACGACAATCACCTTCCCCCATCGCCTCCAGCGGTTTTCCGTGCCTGCTGCCCGATGCGCATCCCAACTTGCAATAAAGGGCACCCGGCCAGCATTAATTCGCGGACCGAGAGCTGCCAGCAGTGCCGGAACGAGGCTATTGGCCAGCAACACACTCATTCCCGCCACCAGGAATCCAGCCACACCGATGGAACGGACTTCGCTGATGGGGACGGTCAAGAGGGCTAGAAATCCGATGGCCACAGTCGAGGCTGAAATCAGGAGGGTACGACCTGCCTGACGTGCCGCGATGACCGAGGCTTTGAGTCCATTTTGCTCGGCAGCAGTCGCTTCCCGGAAGCGGCTGACCATGAGCAGCGCGTAGTCGATTCCCAAGCCCAGCCCCAGCATCGTGGCCAAATTCTGAACCAGAATGGACAAGTGCCAACGCAAGGCCAAAAATCCTGCAATCGCCAGAGCAGTCGCGATGGCAAGCTGACCAACGGCCACTGGAATCAGAGCCGCCACCAAGCTTCCGAAAGCCACCAGCAGAAGTGCGAGTGTGGCAGGAATGGCGAGACTTTCGGCGTGTTGTACGTCGTCGGCGCTAGCTTTCCGAATGTCGAAATTGAGAGGCGTCTCTCCCGTCAGTTCGAGCTTCACCGCCGGATAACGGCCCCGCAATTGGTTTTGAAGAGAGTTTTCTAACTCGTGAAGTGCAGGGACGAGCGACTCCACGGGACCCTCGGTCGAGGCGAGTCCCACCAGAACAAAAGTTCCTCCTCCCTTGCCCAGGAAAAGCGGATCGCGAAAATCAAGACGGGAAACGACTCCGGATACGCCGGGTTCCTCTTGCAGCCCCTTTTCAATTGTTGCTAACGCTTGCTCGCCCTCCTCCGAATCAGCAGGAGGGAGTCCCTGAACCACCAAAACCACGCGGTCAACGAATGGGGAACGAAAGCGAGTGGCCAACTCCTGCGCGACAGTTTCCGCCTCGCTACCTTCGATGCGCGTTGCTGTCTCCAGATGGCGTTCGGCGTGAAAGGAAAATGGAAGGAGCGCAAGGACGGCGACAAGGACTACCCCGGCCAGCCAGAAACGGCGCGCATGCACGAGATTCATAATGTCACGAAAAATCGGGCAGTGAGTTAATTTTTCCTCGTTTGCATTGTCATAGTTCGGAATCCTAGAGGATCGGCGGAAAGATCAGCAACACGGAATTAGCCCACTACCCAAAATCGTTACCGTCAAGAAGATTCACATCCCGCGCCGAGGCCGGTTCGGACTTGACGGATCAATCTTCGTTGAAGGTTCTGCTTCCGACTGGCCCGGTGCGGACGGATTCGCATTGCGGACAGGTTCGTATTATGGTGTGGTAAGGATTTACGGGTTCCAGGAGGACCAATGCGCAGACTCGCGTTGCTCGGGTTGGTTGCCGCCATGCAACTTGGTGCCGCAGATCCCCGCATCGGCTCCTGGACGCTCATCTCTGCGCAGTCTTCTCTGGATCCCCCCAACAAACTCTCCATCACATCTCTGCACGATGGAGTGCACGTAGTGAGTTCAGGCGCCACCCGCGTCGATTTTACGGCGAAGTTTGACGGCCATGAAGCGTCCGTACAAGGCAATCCGGCATTTAATCAAATCGAGCTACGGAGGATCGATAAACATCAAGTCGAAGTCAAAGAGAAGAAGGATGGAGCCGTAGTGGCGACGATTCGTGACAAACTTTCGAAGGATGGTAACGAGTTAACGAGCACTACTTCCGAGAAAGGCCGTGCCGACCGGATTACCGTGTGGATACGGAGTGGGGGAACGAAGGCTGCTAATGACTTATTCGCTGGTGAGTGGACAGAGGATCTGAGTAAGACTCGATTACGGCAAGGGTTGGCGCTCAAGATCGAGGCGGACGGAAACCAAGGCGTCCGCTTCTCGGGTGAGTTCAGCTACAGCGCCCGCTTTGACGGCAAGGAATACGATCTGAAGAACTCCAGCAACGATACCGTGACCCTCCAACTTGTCGACGCTCACACGGTCGATGCGGTTTACCGGCGAGATGAGCAAATCTCTCAAAGGGATCGGTGGGTGGTATCCGCCGACGGAGCACAGATGACGCTAACCACGACAGGCACGCTGGAAACCGGTCAGCAGGTAAAAGAGACGATGGTGTTCCGGAAACAGTAACCCCATGACCATGCCTAACGCATCCCCGCAGGCTCCGCGGAAAACCGGGGAACGTCCCGCCTGTCCCGGGATTTCCCAGTTGCAGCGAGCTTGGACTACGTTAAATGGAGGATTGTACGGATGAAGATCATGACAGCCGAGGAAGCAAGGGACTGGTGCTTGAAAGTTGGATTGAAGTGGACGAGCGAAGGCGTTCTCCGCTACTCGCGTTCGGCAGAGCACAGATTCTTAGTTTTAGCTCCGGAAGAATTCCGCCTGATCACGGTCTTCAGCCGGGGCGTGCTCATATTTCGCGGCGAGGCGGTGTTTAGCGGCGGGCTTCTTTGGCTGCGAAGATGGAATATTGGCAGTTCGCCCATGGTGAGAGTCGGATGGCGGACCCTCGAAAACATCCGACGGGCTCACGGTGATTCTCGATCCCTTGAAGTGGCTCCGGCGCAGCTATTTCGCGAGGATGAGTTTTTGGAACTGCATGCTTTCCTGGTTCAGGTTATTGGTTTTGGGTGGTTGGCGGAATTTGTTCCGTCAACAGGCGGTTTTTTTGCGCACTTTAAAGACAATCGACAGGTCTGCTTTACGGCTGAATCTAAGGGCTCCTTGGACGAGCTCCGGGCGTCTTTGAGCCGGTGGAACCCTACCGATGAGGACCCGATGGTCAAGAGGCTTGCTGAAATGGAGAAGGAACGCAATGCGCGCCGGGTAGTTCGTTCATGATCCGGTCAGAGTTTCTTGGGTTGGTTGGTCAATGGGCTCTTCGATGTTCTTTTCGGAAATCTTGGGAAGTCCGGGGGAAATCCCGGTGGAAATCCGGGGACAGACGGGACGTTCACCTGATCTTGCTGCGTAGAAATTGGGTCTGTTCAGTTTTCCGTATTAAAGAGGCAATGGTATTTCGGAGACAGTAGCTATGGCTGCGCCACGCCCGCTGCACCCGCGGGTGAGCCGCTTACAAGCAAGTCACCCACGGTGTTGAACTCGCGAGTCGCAACCGAGATGATTCCCTTTCGCTGCATGAATCGCAGGATGCCATTGACCGTATCTTCGAGAGACGGATCCGGCTTGCCCCATTTGGAAGCATCCCGAGCCGCTTGATAGCAGGAACTGTCGTAGCGCTTGAACTCCATCGCCGAGATGTTGTCCACGGAGCCTACCAGAAAGTCCAGCAGCGGAAAGAGTAAATCCTCTTTCCCGCATCTCCTGATAAGCTCGGGAACGAAGTCGGGAAGACTGAACACTTCAAATTGCCGGCCGGTCGCCTTTGTAATGAGCCCGGTGATATCCAGCATGTTCGCGTATTCGTCCCTCGTCACGTGATAAGTCTTATTCGCCGTGCCGGGAGTTGTGGAAATCGCAACGATATTGTTCGCCGTGATGTCTGCGGGAACGAAACTAACCTGGTTCAGAGCATCGACTCCAATGCCGTGATTCACCATGAACGCAACTAAACGCACGGCAATGTCGAAGTTATTGCCTCCGCCGGTAATGGAGGGACTGACCAGAGCGGGCCGGAAGATCCGCGTGGCAAGCCCCCGGCGGCGCGCGTCCATAACCACTTGCTCCGATACCCACTTGGACTGGCTGTATCCAAAATCGAGAAGCTCCATATTCTCGTTGCAGTCGGTCTCATATAGAACCTTCTTAACCGCCCAGCCAAACACGAAGGTAGTCGAGACGTAATTGAAGCTCTTGGGCCGTCCTTCGAACGCGAGCCTCAAGACCTCATTCGTCCCCAGCACGTTCGCGTCACGCATCCGGTCGTAGTTGAGCAGGTAGTTTACGGTTGCGCCGTTATGGAACACCGTATCGATTTCATTCGCGAGGAAATCCCAGTCTCCCTGCGTTAATCCCAGCTCCTTCTGGCCAAGATCTCCGCAAACGGGAATCACGCGAGTCTCGAACATCTGCATCAACTCCGCCGGGCAAGGCCCCATCGACTCCATCGCCGCCCTGAGTCTTTGCTTGCCCCGATTCTCGTCGGAAGACCTCACGAGAACGTGGATCTTGGCACGCGTTTGTTCCAGCAGGCTTTTCACCAGGAACGGTCCGATGAAGCCGGTACCGCCCGTGAGTAGAACATGATTCAGGATTGGTATTTCGGGCAATAACGCAGGCGCCGGAGGCTCGAAGATGAGCTTCCGGTCGTTGCACATCATCCGTTGTTCCGCCGCGCGTTGCTCTTCACGGAAGGCCGCCAAGGAGTGCCGCAGCGGAACTAGTGCTTCCTCGGGAGCACGCTCCAACTGTTCGGCCAGTCGAAAAAGCTCAGCTATGCTCACACGCTGAACGAGGCCGACATCCACTTGTCTCGCCAGCATTTCGGCGCCTTTGTCCTTTAAGAGTTCCTTGATCTCATGCATGAACACAACCAGATCCAGGGAATCCAGCCCAGCTTCGACGAGGTTGTACGATTCCGTGCCGGTCAGGTTGTAACGGGCTTTCAATACGTCGAAAGGCGACTGGCCTACAGAAGCGGAGGTTGAGGGTCCAGCGTCTTTTTCCCGCGAAAACTCCGAGAGGACGGTAAATTGACCTTGCAGCCACATGTGCTTGGTTTTATGGCGCATGATCTTGCCCGAACTGGTTCTCGGTATCGCACGGGGTGCGATAAAGGAAATCAGCGCCACTTCCACGTTGAGGTAATTCCGGACGGCGGCTGCAATCTTCAGCGCATCCGGAAGCGCTCTTGGATTTTTCACCTCGGCGACGATCGCCAGCGCCGGCTCGCTGTCTTCGTTAATCTGGAACGCGGCAACGCAATTCGTCCGGATCAGGCCGGACGTTTTCTCCACCACAGCCTCGATATCCTGCGGGTAATAGTTTTGCCCGCGGAGAATAATCATGTCCTTGATGCGGCCGCAGACGAAGAGTTCGCCGTCGTGGAAAAAACCCATATCGCCGGTCCGAAGGTAGCCATCGTCGTAGGGGCTGTCGTCCACCAACCGGGCGTGAAACAGCTTAAGCGTCAGTTCCGGATTATTCCAGCAACCCAGGCACTTACTCCCTCCAGCGATCCAAATCTCGCCGATTCGACCCGGCTCCAGAGCGACGTGCTTCTCCGGATCCACGATCTTTACCGTGAGGCCCGGCAGGGGAGTCCCGCAACTGACAATCTGAGTGGCCGCGCCGATTTCGGAAACCTCCTTGGTCATGCGGGCCTTCCCCATCGCGATGGCGTTCTTGTTGACTGAAATAATATTGCGGCCATGGAGCGAAACCGCCAGAGTATTCTCCGCCAGTCCGTACGCGACAAAAAAACTTTCCGACCGAAGCCCATGGGGCTGGAAGGCCTGCAGAAACCGTGTATACGTGTCCGGTTTGACGGGTTCCGCTGCCACCATCAGCAACCTGAGCGAGCTAAGATCGCAAGTCGCCAAACTCTCCTTCGAAAGCCGCCCGGCGCGCAAGCAATAGTCGTAAGCGAAGTTTGGCGCCGCCGAGGCGCTGGCCTCATAAGTCTTGATCGCGTCGAACCACAGGGCCGGACGCTGAATGAAATCCGTGGGAGCGAAGCCGTAGGTTGTGCCGCCCGTGAGCGCGGGATAAAGATAGCACCCAATAAGTCCCATATCGTGATATTGCGGAAGCCAGGATACGACTACCGGCGCGGGATGATCGATCACGAGCGGGCAGTTATGCAATATGTTTTCGTGCGTGACCATCACGCCCTTAGGATCTCGAGTTGACCCCGACGTGTACTGGAGAAACAGAATCTTCGAAGCGCCGTTGAAAGTTTCGTCCGAAACCGTATCGACGAAGTCTTCCGTTACAACCCAACGAAGACCGGAAATGTAGTCGACGTCGACTCCACAGGCCGAGACTCCGCTTCTGGCAAGGTTTGTCTTCAGGGAACCGAGGTAGTCTTTGTTCGTTAAAATGCCGCTCGCCTGGCAATCCTTTGCGATGTGGACCATTTTGTACAGGGCGCCTTGGAAGCCATGAGAACTGGGGGGATAGACGGGCACGGGGATCAAACCCGCGCGCACGCAGCCAAAAAACGCGCAGATCATTTCGAGCCCCGGCGGGTAGGCGAGCAGAAGACGGTCCTGCGACGCGAAACCATGCTCCTTGCGCAAATGTCCGGCGATCACCTTCGTCCGGTGGAGAAACGACTCGTAGGAGTAGCCTCCAATCTGCTTGCCGTTCAGATCAATGTACGAATAGAGAAGTCGGTGCGGGTGCTGATCCCCTAGGCTGTCCAGCTTGTGTAAAATCGAGGCCATCATAGATCGGGCTCTGTACTCATGGCGGTGGCGCCGCCATTCGTTTAACCTCCTGTATTGAACGAGAAAAGTCCGTATAAGAAAACAGAAGTCTCGCTGCTCCCCGTGCACAGGGGCAGACCGACTTCGAGAACAGGGGCAAGACTTTCTACGGCAAGCCTCAGCGTAATCGTAATATGGTTTACAGGCGTACAACCATCCCCACGCCTTGTTTCCTTCGCTGGGAGTTAGTCTATGGTAACAGAGATTTGGAAAGCTGGGAAGGAGTTCCACCCGTTGTCACTTCCGAGAACATGCGGCCGTTGCGCCGGACTCAGGGGAATCCGAAATTCCCTTGATCTTGCTTAGGTCTTCAAGCTAACATCGATTCCTGACGCTTGCGCCAGAGGCGGTGTCTGGGGAACAAAATCCGTTGCTAGCCTGACATCATTGCGCCGGTGACGTCCGAGACGAGGCGGTTATCAGTCTGAAGCTGGACATTGATGATCTTGTACCATCGGAGGCCTCGCGGCACTCCGTTGGCGACCCGGCGTGTGCAACTTCGTTCCCGAAAGTCTTGCGCCGCCGCCTCGACGATTTCTTTTCCGACGGGAACGTTTCTCCCAAAGGCGACCGCACTATGTGGGTCAAAATCGCGGTGGGGCTGGCCGTGCTGGCGGGCAGCTGGATTGCTCTTTACTTGTTCAAGCCGGATTCATGGAGGTTTGTCGGCCTCTACCTTTTAAACGCCATCGCACAGACGTTCCTTTTGCTGAACATCGCCCACGACAGCAACCACAACGCCATCTCGTCGGTGCGGTCTGTAAATAAAGCCCTGAACTATGTTTTCGATGTTTGCGGGATCAACTCATACATGTGGCGTATCCTCCATCATCGAGGCCACCACTCCTGCATCAATCTCCACGGCGAAGACGACGCGCTTACCGGACGCCGCGTCCTTCGGTTTACGCCCCATGAACCGCGGGCGCGCCTGCAGCGGTTCCAGCACATCTATGCACTATTCCTTTACGCGCTATTTTCTCTCGACTATGTGTTCGTGAGGGACTTTGAGAGCTTTTTCTTCCCATCCCACGGATATCTGAAACACACGAAGCATCCGCTGCGGGAATACGCGATCCTGTTTGCAGGTAAAGGATTCTACCTCACCTACATGCTTATTTTGCCGGTCGTGGTACTGGGGAAATCGCCGCTGCTGGTCGCTTTGGCTTTCGTGCTTGCCCATTTGATCATCGGTTTGAGCGTAGCCCTCGTATTCCAGACCACACACTCGGTCGACAGCACTTACTTTCCCTTGGACCGCAGCGAGTTTGACAACGGGATTTATCACATCTTCGCGACCACGGCCGACTACGCGACCACGAGCCCGCTCGTCGGTTGGCTTGCGGGTGGGCTCAACCACCATATAGTCCATCATCTGTGCCCTTTTGTGTGCCGCACTCACTATGCTCCGCTGACCCGGATTGTGAAGGAGACCGCCGAAGAGTATGGCGTTCCCTATCGGCAACATCCCACAATGAGGCGGGCGATCAAACATCATCTGCTGCTTTTGAAACAACTGGGAAACGAGGATTAATCTTCGAGTACCTAATTTATGCATGTGGCTACACAGCTTGTCTGTCTCCCGAAGCGCCTGGATAGCGAGGCGTGACCTTGCCGCAAAACGTACCCGCCGTCTCCCGATTCCGCTCCTTCCTGGATTCGCGCGCGATGGCCCACAATCCGGTACAGGTTCTCTCGAAGTACACCGAACTCCATGGCGACACTTTCCGGTTCTATTTTGGCGGCGTCAAGGAGGCCATTGTCACCATTAATCCGACCGTCATTCAGCACGTGCTGAAGACGAACGCGGAGAACTACCACAAGTCCGAGATTCAAGTGAAGCGGATGGGCCATTTCCTGGGGAAGGGTCTTCTCACCACTCATGGGGAAGCCTGGCGCACGCAACGGCGCCTCATCCAGACGGGTTTTGAGCGAAAACAACTCGAAGTTCTGTCCTCAATCATGCAGGACTCCCTTGCCGAGTCGCTGCTGGACTTCGACCGGCAGGCCCGTATCGGCGCTGTCGATATCTACCCCCACTTGATGAAGATTACCTTCGCGATGGTAGGCAGATCTCTGTTTGGCGCCCGGCTGAAAGAAGAAGACATCGACCTCGTCAGCCTGGCCATCTCGACCGTCCAGGAATTCATGGTTCGCCAAACCATTCAGCCCTACCTGAATCCCTGGTTTGCCGTCTCGGGTGAGCTGCGCCGACACGAGGAGATGCGAAACCGCGCCTTCGGCGTTCTGCTCGACTACATCCGCCGGCGGCGCCAGGAGGCCCCCGGCCACGATCTGCTGCAGATCTTGATGGATGCTCGCTACAGCGACGGCGAAGGCATGAGTGATGAGTTGGTCCTCAGCGAGAGCATGCAACTGCTGGTCGCCGGCCATGAAACGTCGTCGAATGCTTTATCGTGGCTTCTCTACCTGCTAAGCTCGCGTCCGGATTGTGTCGACGGGATACGGCAGGAGTTCGATTCTGTGCTGGGCCAAAGGCCTCTGAGTTACTCAGATGTTCCGAAGTGCGAGTTTGCGACTCAGGTGATACTGGAGGCGCTGCGCCTTTATCCGCCGTTTTGGATGGTCGACCGAATGGCTCTCGCAAACGACCGCGCCGGGGATCTCGCTATACCCCGGGGCTCGACGGTCGTTGTTTTTATTTACGGCGCGCACCATTCGCCGCAGTACTGGGAGAACCCGGAAAATTTCAACCCGGAACGATTCACCAAAGCGAACGAGAAGCTTCACCGGCCCTTCACCCATTTGCCCTTCGGGGCTGGGCCGCGGGGCTGCATCGGCGGCAACTACGCCATGCTGCAGATCCTCATGATTCTGAGTGTTCTGCTCAGAAAATACGATTTCCGTCTGGTTCCTGGCCAGACCATCGCAGCCCGCCCCATGGTGATCTTGCGACCGGAGCACGGAATCCGCATGACCTTCACCGAGGCAATCCGACGCGGCGTCGGCAGACTGTCCGACTGTTTACCCGCGCCCGCGGTAGATCAGTAAACCACCTCTCGACTCCCTTGGGAGTGGTTCTGGAGCGGCTGCGATCGACCGGTTCTCCTTTTTCGTTGAGCGTGCAGTAATGGCTCCTCTCCAAGGTCGATACCGATCGTCATCTCGACCCGTTCCAGCATTCGCTCGGTCCGCTTGAGTGCAGAGGGAGTGGAGATCCTAGCGAGTGTCAGACGAGGGGCCCCGAAACCGGACGCCCTGGTGTTCTGCACTAAGAAAGGCACTCCACTTTCCCGCCGCAATCTCAGGAATCGTCAGCTTGATCCGGTATGCGAGGAGCTGAAAACTCCTAGGATCGGATGGCACTCTCTGCGCCATTCGCACGCGACATTGCTGGACGCAGTAGGAACTCCGCTCGGCACGGTTCAATCGCTCCTCGGACACTCTTCCTCAGAGATCACACGAGGGACGTATATTCACTCGCTGCCAGCGGGTGCGAAAGAAGCAGTCCAGAAGGTGGAAGATTTGCTAACTGGACCCAAAAGGACCCAAATTGAGGAAATCCGAAATTTGGGATCGACGCTAATCCAATGAGCTGCTTGGGAATAAATGGTCGGGGAGAGAGGATTTGAACCTCCGACCCCCTGGTCCCGAA
>Ga0181536_10000551_pt1 | contig 45402 bp, 41 predicted proteins | sample PEATcosm2014_Bin_41_FD_121105 | JGI IMG/M metagenome (GOLD analysis project Ga0181536, IMG submission 121105) | Peatland microbial communities from MTU Mesocosm Facility, Houghton, MI, USA - PEATcosm2014_Bin17_60_metaG | ecosystem: Environmental > Terrestrial > Soil > Wetlands > Peat | place...
GCACCTGTTTGGCCCCATGAACTGAAAAACTCTTAAAGCCCATTCCCAAAACGGTGGTCCTAACCCCTTGAAAATCAAGGGCCACAGGTCGTTTTTTTCGCCTCTATGGGATGGCTGTGAAATGAATCTATGGCTAATCCGCTCGCGAAGCTACTCATAGCGGTAAAACCAGAAGCCGGATCGAAAGCAGCCCACGCTTGAGTTCCATTGGCAGCAATTTTCAAGATAACATATGTTGAAAAAGGAGCCGTCTCGACTAAATAAAGGTTTGCCACATTATCAAGAACGACGCCTCGGACTTCGACAGGATAGTCGCCGGTACTCTTATTGTGGTCAACCCAAATTGGATTGCCACTCTTATCGTACTGCATTAGAAGCAAATCCCGGTAAGCATAATCAGGCCCGGAACTCCATGTTTCATTCCCTGCCACATCCACATTCCCATTGTCGTCCACAGCTACCGCTTGAGACGTATTCGCGCCAAAGCTGGATGGATAAGTTGTCTGCCAGAGGTTGCTCCCCGCCGCGCTTAGCTTGGCGGTGCCAAAGTTGGTGTCAAAACCGACAACATAGACATTGCAATTAGCATCCACCGCAAGCGCGGTTCCGGCATAAGGCGCGGTCCAAAGTTGATTCCCATTGGTACCGTAATTGACGGTCACCGCGTTGCCAGTGATAACAACATTGTTACTGGCATCCACGACAATGGCCGCCGGTATCGCGGCTGAGGTGTTGGTGGAGTCAAACCGTGTCACCCATACTTGGCTTCCATTCGGCGCATATTTAATTGTGGCGTAATCGAGGTTGCCGTTGGTGTTTTGTGAGAAGCCAGTCACGTAGATGTTCCCATTCGTGTCCAGGGCCAACTTGACGGCTTCATTTGTGCCGTTGAGGATGCCGTTGTTGTACCTGGCAACCCAGGCTTGTTGGACTTGCGTCTTGCAGATTGAGTTGCCGCAAAGGAACACAAAGATGAGAGAATGGGCAGCTGTTTTTGCGATCTTTGCGAACTTTCGCGGCAAAAATAGTGTTTTCATGCTGGTGTTTTCACTATTGACACTTTGGAGGCTGCGCGGATTGACATAAACATCCTTGGAAATGAACCCGCCGGGGAATTGAAAGAATCGGGATAAACCCCTTGCGCGAGCCTGGATAAGACCCACCAAGCAACCAACCGGCCTGACCACTTGTTCTCATATCAGTTCTTTCCCAAACCCAAAAACCTACGGCCACCGCGCACTGAATTTTTGAACCGAATCTTATTTTTGTCTGCCCCTTCTGAACGAATGTCGAGAACTATTTGCAAAACGTCAAAAAAACACTCTTAACTTGCTATCAGGCATGGCAAGAAATGGCTATAAGTGGCTTCGTAAGACTAATTCGCAAGGCAAGAACCATAACGCCCATTACGGGCGCGCATGCTCAGCCGCACCGCGCCGCGCTTCTTTTGAACCAAAAAACGCCAGTTGAGCTTTTCAAACATTTGTAACTTTTTCGCATCCGCCAGCTTTCATCTGTGTAATCCGCCCAACCCGTGGTAAAAATCTTCGCAACAGCAAGAACACACGAGCCAGAACGAACAGTCGCCAGGAATATGAAACCAATCATTGCCATTGCCATTCTGCTTGGCGGCCGCTGCGCCGCGGGCCTCGCCCAAATGACCTTCAATCTCGATGCCCCGCAGGACGACCGCCAGGCGCGCATGAGCGTGTGCGATCGCCCCGAGTTGCAGCCCCTTCAGGCCGCGTATTCGGAGGTCATCCAGACCCGGCTTCTTCCACTCAAATCTGACGACACTGCGAAGATTTTCGGTCCAGAAATCGCCACCTCTACAAACTGGTGGGGGTATGGTCTGGATGCCCGGCGCAGAAGCTCCGGCCCAACCCTGGCCAGACACCCCGCCGACCTGGTTCTGCCCATTTTTGTTCCTGGAACCGCGTGGGTCTCCGGCCTGCATTCCTCCGACCCGGCCCGGAATCAAAACCACACCGACCTCCATGCCGTCGGGGACCTCGGCTACGTCGAGTTCTACTACGCCAATGATGGCCGGCGGCTTGAAACCGCCCTGATCTACTTTCGCGCCGACGACCATTTCATTCCCCTCACCTCCACCAACGACTTCGCCAAACGCCTGGAATGGGATAAGGCCCGATTCGACGCCCTTAAAAAATGGCTCGACGACAACATGCCCAAGCTCACCGACCTGGGCGAGGTGGAGGTCTCCGCCTCCGCTCCAAGCCGCCTTGACCTCGGCGGGGGTACGGTTTGTATTCTCAAAACCCAGGACTTCCACGCCACCGCAGCCACTTTCCCGTACCAGATTTATATCGGAAAGGAAACCCCGGACGCCGGGCCTGCGCCAGATTTCACGGAAATCAAATCCATCAGCCACCCGGGCGAGTCCATCGCGTTTTCCCTGGACGGCAAGTTCTACCGGCTGACACCCAAATGGGTCGGCAAACTTCCTGCGCCGAAGAAATGAAGCGCCAAAATAATGCGGGTTGAATCCAAACCCGGAAGGTTATAGATTAAGCGCGCCATGCCTATGACGCTGCAACAAATCGTTGAAGAAACCCGCCAATGGCCTCCGGAAAAGGTCGGGGAACTTGTTGGACGCCTGACCGAAGATCTGCGCGTCTGCGACCCAAGCATTGAAGAAGCCTGGAAACAGGAAACCCGGCGCCGGTTGGCAGAAATCGAAAACGGCAAAACGCAAGCCGTGGATGGCGCAGAGGTCTCCGCTCGCATTGGCCGGATCGTGGGCCGGTGAAGCCACACTCCTTTCATCCTGCCGCAAACGAGGAATATGCCGAGGCGGCCAGATATGACGCGCGTCTCGACCCGGAATTGGGCAGAAGGTTTTACGACCAAATCGAACGCCTCATCCTGGACATCCGGCGTGAGCCGCAACAGTTTCCCTTGTTTGATCCGCCCATCCGCCGCCACTTCGACAGCGTGTTTCCCTATGCGGTGCTCTATATGGATCAACCGGGCCGAGTGCTTGTTGTGGCGGTCATGCACATGAAACGGCGGCCTGGTTACTGGCGGGACCGCCTCCGTTAATCCCCCAATTCAATTTTCACATTTGCCTTTTTCGTTCCCCGCCTTATACTCGTGGTCATGCCAGCGCATCACGACGCCTCAGATTTTGTTGATAGCGATTTTCAGTCCGCCCGGCAAACCGCCTGCGCCGCGCCCTTGCCGGCGCTGCCCGCCGGCTCGCCTCCGCCTCCCAATCGCCCGCCCACCCGCGAGGAAATCGAGTCGCTGGTGAGCCAGAAACAAATCAAGCTCGCTGAACTCAAGCGCGCCCAGGAGGACCTCGAACGCGAGCGCGCCGGCCTGGAGGAATTGCGCCGCCGCCAAATGGAATACCAAACCAGCCGCGCCGAAATGCTCCAGCATTTGACCCGCGGCATCGGCCTGCTCGAGGAGGCCGAGCTGACCGCCCGCCGCGACGCCGACGAAATGGCCCGCGCCCTGGGCGAGTTCCGCGACGCGGTTTCCAAAGTCCAGGGCATCAATGAACAACTTTGGACCCAGGACAATTACTCCGTCGAGTTGACCCGCGCCCTGACCACCCTGGAAAACGCCCGGATGGAATGGAACTCGGCGCGGTTGAAATTTCCCCTCCTCGCCGGAATTCCCGCCGCCGAGACGGAAGCCGCCGCGCCCAAAGCCAGTCCGCCCTCCCTGGCCACCGCCAGCCTGGCGCAGCTTTGCAAGATCGGCCTGGCCGTCACCTGGCCCATCTGGCTGGTGGGACTGGCGATTTTCATCGAATTATTGCTGCGCCGATAGCCTGACCGCCAATGGGACTCTTCAAAAAAAATGTCAATCCCATCACTGACCGCGCCCGTGCGTTAAACGCCGAAATCTCCGCGCTCCAAGCCCGGATCAAAAAGCTCAACCAGCAAGTCCAGTCCGGCCAGGGGCCTCGTTTGCGTTCCACCGTTTACCCTTCCGGCGCCGGCGCCGCGCCCTCGGCGGGCGAGCCGGTCTTCGAGAATGTTCGCCAGCATCGGTTGACCGGCTCCTCCGAGCCGCCCGCCACCCCTGAGCATTTCAACGACCTGGGGGTGCGCAAATTCGATCTTTGGGCCGTGTGGGAGCGTCTGAGAAAACAGGTAGGCGGCCGCCCCCTGGCCAATCCCAAACTCATCAACTATCTGGCCGCCGGCAGCATCCAGGGGTTGCGGCCCTTGCGCTACGAAAAGCGCATCGCCCGCAACCGCTTCTTCCTTCTCTTGGCATTTATGGTCGGGCTGTGCCTTTTGATTTTTTACTGGCTGGCCCACCGTCATTGACCCCAAAAAACAATGAGAACCACCCAAACCATCATCGCCACCCTGGCCATCACAACCCCGCGCGGACTTTTCACCGCCCATTATTCCGCCGCCGGACTGGCCCGATTGGACTTTCCCGCGCGGGGGAAAAAAGTCGAAACTTTGGGAGCTTCCCCATCCATCCTTCGCTGGCACAAGCTGGCCTCTCGCGCGCTGGGGCGCGTGTTGCAGGGCCGGGCGGCTGGCCCAACCCCGCCGTTGGACTTGGCTGGCGCGACACCTTTTCAAGCCAGAGTCTGGGCTGCCTTGCGCCGGATTCAGACACGCCAGACCCAATCCTACGGCCAGGTGGCCGCCGCCATTGGCGCCCCGAAAGCGGCGCGCGCCGTGGGAAGCGCCTGCGGCGCCAATCCGGTTCCCCTCTTCATCCCCTGCCATCGCGTCCTCGCCTCGGGTGGCGCTCTGGGCGGCTTCTCCGGCGGCCTGCCCTGGAAACGCAAGCTGCTGGAAATCGAGAAGCCTGAGTCGAGCTTGGGGAGTTGAGAATTCACTATTCACAATCCACTGCTCCATATAGAATAACGTTGTGAAAAATAGAATCCTCTGGCCCGTGGTCCTGATTTTGGTGTTCGCGTTAAGCCGGTGGCCCGGCCTGATCCCGCATGGCGACCGGCCGCTTAATTTCAGCGCGGCTTATGCTTTGGCTTTTTGCGCCGGCCTCTACCTCCCGCGGCGGCTGGCTTGGACGGTTCCGCTGGGCGTCATGGCGGCGACGGATTTGCTCCTCACCTTTCTTTATTATCATCCGCACGGTTATTCCTTGCTTCAATTCGCCAGGGACCAGGCCCCCAATTACGCGGCCTACGCTCTGATCATCGGGTTGGGGGTTCTCCTGGGCGGCAAACGCCCGTGGGGCACGTTGCTCTGCGGCGGCATCTTCGGCGCGATTTTGTTTTATCTGGTCACCAACACCGGATCCTGGATCACCAGTCCCTTCTACGCGAAGACCTTCGCCGGCTGGATCCAGGCCCTGACCACCGGCCTGCCGGGCTACCCGCCCACTTGGACGTTTTTCCGCGGCACCCTCTTGAGCGGGGGAGTTTTTAGCGCCCTCTTTATCGGGGCGATGAAACTGGTCGAGGCCGCCGAGCCGGCGCCAGCCCACGAAGAAGCGGAGGCGGCGGAAGAGCCGGGCGAAGAGGCGGCGCCGCTGGCTCCGGCGGAGGACGGCGCCAGCAAGAATTGAATGGAACCAGCGCCGGGGTGTTTTGCGCGCGCTCCGCGGAATTGGCTTGAGGGGGGGGCCATCATCGGGCGATGGACATTGCTCCTTGCTTTTCGCCGGGTGGTTGGATTATAACAGGACGTGTGCAGGTTGCACACAACCAGTATTGGATGTTTTAATGGACATTTTTGGCGCACAGTTAAGTTCGTCCAGCCCATTTAGGACCAGCCAAATGGCGAGCACCGCCGTCAACGCGTAGAATATTATGCCGATCCGAATTAACCTCATGGCTGAGGCGCAGGCCGCCGAAGAAGCGCGGCGGCGCGATCCGGTCAAGCTCGGCATTTGGATCGCCGCGTTTTTCGTCATCGTCGTCGGGCTGTGGATTCTCAAAAAGCAAATGGACATTTACTTCGCCAATTCCACCTTGGCCAATCGCACCGACCAGTGGAATCACAAAAAACCCCAGTTCGATCAAGTCACCAATTTCCAGGCCCGCATCGCCGAGGTGAACCAAAAACTGGCCGCGCTGGACCGGTTGTCCACCAACCGCTTCCTCTGGGGCAGTGTCCTGAACGCTCTCCAACTCACCGTGGTGGACCATGTCTCGGTCACTCAAATCGTTGGGGAGCAGACCTACGCCACCCAGGATCCCACCTTCATCGGCGCCGGCTCCTCCAAGGTCACGCTTCCCGGCGGCGTGATCGAAAAAATCAAGCTCACCATTGAAGGACGCGACTTCGACCCCGCCAACGCAGGCTACAGCAAATACAAGGACGCCCTTTGCAATTTCCCCTTCTTCGTCCAACACCTGGGACGCAACGACGGCTTTGTTCTGGAAGATACTTTAGGCCCCTTGACCCTCGATCCGCAGGATCCCTCCAGGCAGTTCAAAAAATTCACCCTCGCCACCCATTTCCCCGACACCACCCGCACCGACCAATGATTAAAATCACCAAAACTCAGCGGGATCAATTGACTGGCGTTGCCGTGAGTGCGGTGGCGGTCATGGCCGCCTTGTGGTACTTCGTCGTCATGGCCCAACAGAGGCAACTGGACGCCATCCAAAAGAACAGCGACAAAATGACCGACACTCTCCGGCACGCCGACATCCTGGTGCGCGGCGCCCTTCAAACCGGCCAGCAACTCACCAACCGCCTGGAAATCCTTCAGAAACGGGAAGCCGATCTTGCCCCGGAGCACGACCCCTACGCCTGGATGATCGGCAAAATCGGTCAATTCATCCTGCCCCGCAAAGGCGTGAACATCCGCTCCATCAGCAAAGTGGAGATCAGCGATAAGGGCGTCCTCTCTCACTTCCCGTACAAATGGGCCACCTTCCACATCAAGGGCGTCGGCTTTTACCGCGAATTCGGAAAATTCTTTGCCGACTTCGAGAACGCTTTCCCTTACTATCGCATCCAGAACATCGAAATCTCCTCCGCCGGCCTGGGGGAGGATCCGGAGAAGCTCTTCTACAGCTTCGACATCGTCACCCCCTTGGTGCCAACCGGGCAGGAGGCAAAATGAAAATTTCCCGACCCCCTGACAGAAAAGCCCCGCTTGCGGCGGTGGGGCTGCTGTTGGCCTTGACGCTCCTCCCCGCTTGCCACAGACCCGTTGCCCCCGCTGCTACTGCCAAGCCCGCCCTGGCCGCCGCCAAAACCAACGCTCCAACCACCGCCGACACCAATCTTTCTCTCGAATTCGTCTCCGTGTTTGACGACAGGTTGCCCCGCGTCAAAACCAGGGATCCGTTTTACCCCGACTCGACCCGCGAGGCATCTGCCATGCCGCCGGATGGGGAAAAAAACCCTCTTTCGGCTTCCGCGGAGTCTGATCTCAAGGTTTCCGGCATCGCTGGCCCGCCGGCAAGACGCATGGCCGTCATTAACAACGATATTCTGGAAGCGGGCGACAGGTCGGAAGTCAAGACCGCCCAAGGCAAAGTCACTGTGCATATCGTCGAAATCGGCGCCGACTACGTGATCCTCACCATTGAGGGAAAAACCGGAACAACGCGCTTAAACTTGGAAAAGAAAAAGCAATAGCCTTATGAAAACCACACTGTTATTCCTTATCACCATCCTGCTGGCCGCCCCGGTCGTGCTGAGTCAGGCGCAAACCAACGAGCCGGCCGCCGCCCCCCCCGCCGATTTGACCGCCCCCAACACCAACACTTACACAGGCGATGAACCGGCCGATGTGGCTTTTGACGACCTCGAACTCCCCAATGCCATCCGGCAGCTGGCCCTTCTGGCCAACCTTAACATCCAATTCGATCCCCGGCTGCTCAATGTCGTCGGCCCGGACGGTCGTCCCGTTCCCCCTCCAAAGGTCACGGAAAAATGGAAAAATGTCACCGCCGGCCAGGCCTTGAAGGCCTTGCTCGACAACTGGGGCTGGCAGATGGAACGCGACCCAAGCACCCCCATCATCCGCATCACCGCCAAAGATCCCAAAGCGCTCGAACCCCTGATCACCGCCGTCATCCAGTTGAACTACAGCGAACCCACCAACATCATCCTCGAAGTCAGCAACACTCTCTCCCCTCGCAGTCTCATGCTGCCAGACAACCGCACCCACCAAATCGTCCTTCGGACCACCGAAAAAGAGCTCCCCGCCGCCCAGAAACTCATCGCCCAGTTGGACAGCGCCACGCGCCAAGTGTTGATTGAGGCCAAAATCGTGGAAACAACCAAAGACATCAATTCAGCAAAAGGTGTCAACTGGACCGGAACTTTGGCGGCCCAGAATGTCAGTTTTGGAAATGGCCTGGCCAGCGCGACTTACAATTCATCTACCGTCACCTCCGGCGCCGGCACTTCTCCCCAAGCCCCCGGCGGACGCCCTCTCTCCGGCAGCCCGTTGACCACGGCCATCAGCGGCACTAACACCTTCCTCACCTCCATTGCCGGAACCCCAACCGCTCCGGGAGGCTTTTCGCTCAACACGGCCAACGGGATCAATCCCACCACCGCCTTCCTTAGTGCCAGCGGAGTCCAAGCCGTCCTCTCTTTCCTAAATACCGACGCCGACACCAAATCCATCTCCTTCCCGCGCACCGTTTCCCTGGACGGGGTGAAAAATCAATTGATGGTCATCAAAGACGTGCCGTTCTTTGAACAGACACAAAGCACCGGAGCGCCGGGCACCCAGGCTCTGGCCACCGTCACGCCTAACTATAACAAAATTATCACCGGCGACACCAGCCCGCTCACCCGGGTCGGCGTTATTCTCAATGTGACTCCCCGCATCGCGGGTCCTTCCAACGTCCTCATTACCCTCGAACCGCAAATTTCTCAGGTGGACGCCGCGGTGGCGACGGATACGTTAAACGGCCAAGTCAGCACCGCCCCCATCTTCGACCGCAGCAGCATCAATACCGTGGCCTCCGTCCCCAGCGGCATGACCCTCGTGCTGGGCGGCTTGGAGACCGATTTGATGAACAAAACTTTCACCAAGGTTCCTCTCCTGGGCGACCTCCCGGGACTCGGCGGCCTCTTCAGCAGCAATACCAAAGAGCATAGCGCGGAAACAATCCTCATTTTTGTCACCCCCACCATCATCCAGGACTCGGACTTCAAACCCAGTGATTCTCGCTTCTTGAACACCAAAGCCGAAGACATCCCGACGGGCAAGGACCCGGCTTGGGATTCCGGTGTGCCCTACGATTGGACCAAACCCAAATCCTCCGTCGAGCCGGTCTATCAGCCCTAAACCACCTAAAACCTATGCACCTGGTTTCAATCAACTGCGCCTGGACCAAGAGGTTGCTCTCCGGCCCGGCGGGCGTACTCGCCGCCCTTGGCCTTTTTGCCTTCTGCCCCGGCCTGCGCGCTCAAGTCAACTACGTGGAAACCAATGTCACCGTCACCACCATCGGCGGCGGCCCCTTGACCGTCTGCGGCTCCTCCTCCGGAAATGTCAATGGGAACACCTTCATTGATTCCCAATTCGACGGCCCCGTTTCCATCGCTCTCAATTCCCAGGGCACTCTCTTCATCGCCGACAGGACCAACAACTCCGTCCGCATGGTCACGCTGGTCGGAAACACCTCCAGCAGCCAGACCTCCACCATTCTGACCAACTCCCTGCCCTTGTCGAAGAGCCAGATCATCGGTTTGGCGGTGGATGCGGGGGACAGCCTTTATCTTCTGATTCAGGGCGACAATGAGCTGATTAAATACAACAATTCCTTTAACGCGTTGTTCGCATTTCCCCTGTCCTCCCCGCCCAGCGCCTTGGCCATTTCCCAGGACGCCAACACCAATATCTTCATCGCCTTCACTAACGGTCTGATCCTCGAGTTGACCCAAAACGGGACCGGCATCACAGGTTCCAACACCATTGTCCCCGCCAACGGTTTCAAGTGGCTCCCCGCCGGCATCGCTTGGAAAAACGACGGTGTGCTGGCCGTCAGCGACGTGAAAAGCAATATCATTTACGAGGTGGCTGCCGTCTCCAACTCCGTTCCAGCCCCGTTCGTCCCCGTCGAAGGCACCACCAATTGGATTGACGGCAATCCCCGCTTCGCCGCCTTCAACCACCCGGCCGGCTTGGCGTGGTCGGCGGACGGCCAGTTGGTGGTAGCCGATCGCGGCAATAACGCCCTGCGCCGGATTGATGCCAGCGGAACCGTCAGCACCATTTACGGCGTCAACTCCAAGCACTGGCCCGCGACAGACTGCAAGACCGAGGTTTATTCCGGCTGGGTTGACGGCGCCGCCGGCCCCAATAGCACCAATGCCACGGGCCGCGCGCCCGCCAGCGTCGTCATTGCTCCCGGCGGCAATATCTACGTCACCGAACTTTACTACGACCTGTTGCGCGAAGTGCAGGGAGTCGGGCTGGCGCCGCAGACCGGCACCAACTTAATAATCGTGGGCACAAACACCAATGTGGTCGTCCTGCCCCCGCCCCTCTTCGGGCCGAATTTCGGATACTATCCAGAGTGCCAGACCATCGCCGTCACCAGTTCCGTCCCTTCCGTTTTCTACACCCTTGACGGCACCGCCCCCACCACCAACAGCCTGAAGGTGACCAACATGACCTTCAGTGTCCCGGATGACGCCTACGTCGGGTCCTTCCAGTGGTGCAATTCCCAGCACGATCTGAGTTTCCTCCAAATCATCGCCGCCACCGCCACACAGACCAGCGCGGTTACCAACGGTCAAACCAGTCCCGTCAACCAAATCGGCTTTCCCGCCGGCGCGCTGGCCGGGGTCGGCTCCACGGCGTTCATTCCCCTGGTGATCAACTTGCTGCCCGGCCAGATCTTGCAATCCCTCCAGTTCCGCGTCGAAGTCAACCCCATTGCGCCCAACACCAACACCATCCCCTCCCTCACCCTCTTGCCCATTTCCACCAACGACTTCCTCAACCTCGTCGGCCCCGCGGCCGGAAATGTGCCGGTCGCCTACCAAACCTTTGCCTACACCAACACCATCCTCCCCAACGGCCAGGGATTGGTCGTCTCCGCGGCGGGCGGCAATACAGGACTCTATGTCCAAAATTTTGCCGCGGCGCTGCTCTTGGAGGTGCCTGTTCCGCCTGCCGCCCTGCCCGGACAATCCTATCAACTCAGCATTCTTTACCCCTCCGGCACTTCCGATGGCGCCCAGGATGAAGTTACGCTGATTCCCATGGCCAGCCAGACCTTGACCGTTTCCAACGTCCAGTACTTTGCCGGCGATTCCTCCCCCTCCACCGGGTATGCCTCCGGCCAATTTGGCGCTGGCCTCCTCGACAACAGCGATGTCAACAACGCCCTCATGGCTTCAGTCGGCATCCGTGTGCCATTCCCCTTCAGCGACGCTTACAGCGCCATGGACGTCTATCCTGAAACCGCCTCCGGTGAAATTGGCGACGGCTTCATCACCTTCCTCGATTGGCAGCATATTCTCTTTCGCTCCCTCGGTTTGGAAACCAACAACTGGGTCCGGTTCTGGACCCCGGGCGGAGTGCTCTCCCACCAGCAAGTCGCCTGGTCTCCCGGCGGTCCCCCCATCCCCATCGGCACACCCCCGGACCCACCTTCTCCGGCCAAGGCCGTGTCAAAAGACGGCGCCAGTGCCAGTTCCCTTCCGGCCGGCGTCTGGTTCAGGCAGGCGGCCCTGAGCGCGGGGACGGTCGCCAACCTTCTCCCCGGCAACACCGCCTCCATCCCCCTTTATGTCAATGTCCTGCCCGGATACAGCCTCGCCGGTTTGCAATTCCGCGCCCTGCTCTGGCCTGCCGCGGGCGCGCCCCTGGCTGCTCCTCTCCAATTCTCTCCCGCCGCGGGCATCCCTCCTCCCGCCCAGTACCAGGGCCTGGCGCCCAACGAAATCGTTTGCGCCTGGTCGCTCTTTGACCCCTTCTCCCCGCCGCTTCAGGCGAGCAATTTCCTCGGTTCGATCACCTTCCAAGTCCCGCCCGCCGCCGGCAAGGGGCAGTCCTACACCTTGCACTTTACCGGCGTGGATGGCGCGCCCGACTTGAACACCCAGTACCAGTTGGAAAGCGTGCCGGGCTCGGCCTGGGTCGCCTCTGCCGCCCTGGCCCCGCCCCAAATCACCTCCGACGAATGGAAAGTTTACTATTTCGGCAGCATCACCAACGCAATGGCCGCCGATGACGCCGACCCTGCTGGCGATGGCGTTCCCAATTGGGAGGCATACCTGGCCGGAACCAATCCGACCAACGCCGCTTCGCAATTCCAATTCAGCGGCGCCGCCCTCGCCCCCGGCGCCCCGCAAACAATCAATCTCAGCTGGCTGACGGCCCCGGGCAAATACTACGTCCTGGAAACCACCCCAGCCCTTGGCCAAACCAACTGGACCCCCATCAGCACCAATCTCGGTGATGGCAACTCCTTGCAGTTATCCCTCACCAACCACTTTGACAGCGTGCGTTTCTATCGCATCCAAATTCTCCAGCCATGACAACCAAACACCATTCCATCTTGGGAGCGTTGGTCGCGTTCCTCTTTGCCGCAAGCGCTCAGGCCCAGCAGGTCTCCACCGTCACTGCCACCAACTTGCTGGAACCCAACTCCATCACCGCGGACCCCAACAACATTATTTATTTCACCGATGCCTCCAACAACCGCATCCTCCAATTCATCCCCAGCACCAATGCGGTCATCCCCTTCGCAGGGGTCTCAGGTCCCAGCTACGCCGGATACAGCAACGGGCTGGGTTCGACCGCGCTTTTTTCCCAGCCGTTGGGAATTGTCTTTGACACCTACCGCAATGGCTTGGTGGTGGTGGATCAAGGCAACCAGGTGCTGCGCTTCGTCACCAACAGCGCCCAGGGGTCCCAGGTGTCCTTTCTGGCGGGCACTCCGGGGATCGCCGGTCTTTCCAATGGTTTCGCCACCAACGCCCAGTTCAGCTATCCGGTGGGCATTGCCTCCGACGGCGCGGGAAACCTTTACGTCGCCGACTCCGGCAACAACGCCATCCGCCGGCTCGACACCAACAACAATGTCTCCACCGTGCAGGTGACCAACTATTCATTTTACAGCCCGCAAGCGGTGGTGGTGGACAACAGCAACAACCTCTGGGTGGCCGACACCCGAAACAACACCATTTGCGTCATCAGCAACATCAGCTTCATCACCAACCTCTCCGTCACCGTGGTGGCCGGCTCCCGGCGTCAACCCGGCACCAACGATTCGTCTCAGGCCGCTCTGGCTCTCTTCGACCAGCCCTGCGGCTTGCTTTGGGACCCCAACGGCGCGGGATTGCTCATTAGCGACACCGCCAACGAGACCCTCCGCCGCCTCTATCCAAACTCCATCAGCCCCAACGGCTTTTCCGTGCAGACCATCGCAGGCATTCCCGGCGTGGCGGGATACGTGGACGGCACCCTGGCCGTTGCCCGGCTCGACAATCCCATTGGCCTCGCCGTGGATGTCCTGGACAATGGCTACTATGTGGTGGACCGGGGGAACAATGCGTTGCGCCGATTGGAAACCGGCCCGGCCCTGCCGCCAATTTCCAACCCGGTGATCGGCTACGTCACCTTTGTTCCCTCCCCCACTGGCGACGGACAACTGGTGTCGCAATTCAACCAGGCCTCATACCAGGTCTTCGACAATAACACCAATATCATCGCCATCGAAGGCGAGACGGGCGTCATTAACTATGTCACCATCGGTCCGACTCCGCTCAATCCCTATGACAACACCATTCCGCTCCCGGGTCCCGGCTGGCCCAGCTTCCAAGTTTACGCCGGCGACGGATTGTCAGCCGAGGATCTCGGCCCCTCCTTGTTGGTGAACAACTCCTACCCCGATGTGACGCTCAATGTCATCAGTGAAGCCCCGGGCCGCCCTCCCAGCGCTGTCGTCAGCGCGCGTTTCCTTTTCATCACCGCCAGTCCCACCATTATAGGCAACAACTCCGCTTCAGTCCAATTGACTGATGCCACCATCGGCGCTCAAATGTATTATACCTTGGATGGTTCTTCGCCGGTCATTGGAGGCGCCAACACCATCGCGGCGGGAGGCACCGGAGCGACTATTTCCTTTCCTTCCACCAGCAATGTCACACTCACCGTCCAGGCGTTCCGGCAGGATTTCTCTCCCAGCGCCCTCGCCGTGGAGGTCTTTAACGCCAGCAATTATGTCCCAAACCAGATCAGTTTTGGCTTTCCCGATGGCGAGGCCTCCAGCCAGTTTGTCGGCTCGGCGGGTCATCAATTCTTCGCCCCCATCACTCTGACCCTCGTTCCCGGGGCGTTGATGTATTCCCTCCAGTTCAACGTCACCGTCACCAACTTGGGATCCGCTCCAGCGGTCCCGCCAACCTACTCTTTCGATTCCATGCTCAAGCAAAAGGAGAGCTTGGACGGCCAGACCGTCTATATCACTATTCCCCCGGCCTACTTCACCAACGGCGTCGAGCAATCCCTCCTCCTGGCCGACACCAACGAGAACCTGCTTGCCGTTGGCTGGCTGGAAGTGGCTCCGGAAACCAATCTGTTCAACACCACCACCGGGCAGGACTTGGTCACCTATTCTCAAGACCACGAAACGGTCTTTGTCAGTTCCTCCGGCCAGGTGGTTGTTGGGGGTTATTCGTTCATGATTCCCGCATCGGCCGCCATGAATGACCAATACCAAATCCAAATCTCACGGCCTTCCGCCGCAGTCGAGAGCGGAGCTGGATACCCCACCGCGGCTGTGGTGATCCAGGCCCCGGCCAATACCAATGCCACCAATCTGGGACCGGGCACCCTCAACGCCCTCAAAACTGTCCACCTGGGCGTCGCTCCCTACCTGGTAGGCGATGTTTTCCCTTTCAAATGGTTCAACGCCGGCGATTTTGGCGACGCCTCTCTCCTCAACGATGATGTCGTGGAGGTCTTCCGCGCGGTCGTTTACAATGGTGTCACCGGGCCTCCGGCACAAAACCCGCCTCCTCCTCACAGCGATTACTTTAACGCCATGGATTCCTCCAACGGGAAGTACAATAATTATTTCAATGGCAACGACACCAATATCAACAACATCCCCTTCGGCGATAATTCCCTCAATGTGGACGATATCTATGTCACCTACCGCCGCTCCCTGGATCCTTCGCTGACGTGGTACGAGCGCTTCTGGACCAACGGCATCCAATATGCCCAACCCGTCCCGAATACCAATCCAACCGTCCTCACCAGCCTCATCAGTGCGAGCGCAATCACCAATGCAAATTCCGCAACCGCTTACGTCCGCCAGATTACCGTCGCCGCCGACCGTGTTCAGGCAACCGCCGGCCAGACCGTCCAAGTCCCCATTCGTGTTCTGGCCGCCGACCCCATTTATCCCATCCGCGTCCTGGCGCTCAATGTGGACGTCCTCCCGCTCGACGGCTCACCCGCCCTGACCAACACCGTCACACTCTCCCCCGCCGACGCTCTGGGCGCGCCCGCCATCACCGATTCGCAAGGCGTGGAAAACTTCGCCGCCACCTGGCTTGATTCCACCGTCTCCGGCGTCAGCGGAACAAACCTCCTCGGCACCGTCATCGTCACCCTGCCTCCGAACCTCACCGCCAATTCCTCCTATCTGGTCCATTTCGAGCACTTCTCAGCCTCTCCCAACGGCCTCGCCCTCTTCCAACCCGCCATCCAGGACGGCCTCATTACCATCGGCAGCGACCGCTCCCTCTCAAGCTGGAACGACGGCATTCCCGATTGGTGGCGGTTGCTCTATTTCGGCACCGTTTCCAATCTTCTTTCCGCCGCCAACCTCGACCCCGATGGCGATGGCGCCTCCAACTGGCAGGAATACGTCGCCGGCACCAATCCCCAGGACCCCGCCTCCGTCCTGCAATTATTCCCGGTCGCCAATTTCACCATCCAATGGCCCTCCGTGCCCGGCAAAACCTATGCCTTGGAGACCTCCACCTCCCTGTTCTCCACCAACTGGACCGTCCTCTCCACCAACCTCCCGGGCACCGGCCAAACCATGCAAATCCAGGACACCAACCTCCCGGCTCCCCCCGCCCGCTTTTACCGCGTCCTCGTCCAATAAGTGTCCGGGCAGAGGGTCAGTCGGCCGCGTCATCCTTCATCACGATGCCCGGGGAAAGGCTTTTGCGGCCGGATTCTGGAAGATCAAACAACACCTGGTTTTCAGGTCCATGGTCCTCGCGCGTGCGGCTGCCGGCGCTCTTTTTCACTCCGAACAGCGACTCCAGCGCGGTTTTGCCTTTGCTTTTGGTGAACGCTTCGCGCAGCGTGTTGAAATAAGCCAGTGTCCACTGGTCTTTCTCGAAGTGCTCGCTGAACAACGGAGATTTCATCTTCCGCGCAAAATCCTCTTCCCGTTCATCGGGGATGACCATGGTCTTGGGAACATTCCGGGGAAGATTGGAACCGCGTTGCAGGCCGCTGGTCATGCTGGTGGTGCATTCCACTTCAAACGCGCGGACAACCTCGTCGCCATCAAGCCAAAGCAAATCCATGTTGAGCACCGTGCCGAGTTCTTTCACTCCTTTTAACGACGCGGGCTTTTGGGTGACCAGATCGCGCAGTTGCACCCGCTCAACCACCCCGGTCGCCGTCTCGCGTTGTTCACGCTGGCCGATCCAGATGGAATGTCCGCGCCCTTCGCCGATTTTCGCCAGCAGGGCGATCAGTTCGCTGTGGCGCGACAAGCTCAATCGGATTTCTTCTTTGAGCATCCACGCGCCGGCGCCGGCCTTGCAGCCAAAGATCTCCAGGGCCTCCTTGATGCTCGTGCTGTCGGAAGTCAGCGAGTTCGGAAACTCCCGCGCGACCGTGTCCCAGACCTCCGTAAACGTGACGCGGCCTTTCCCATGCAGGCAACGAAAGACCGTTTCTTCGACGCGCTCCGACAGCGGAACGGCTTCGAGCCGCGCGACAAAAGTTTTGTCGGCAAACCACCACAGTTTGCCCGCCGCGCCACCGAGTCTTGCCTCCACGAGTTCGAATTCCTTGCCGAGGCTTTCTTCCAGCACCGTCTTGACGTCCAGGCCCGTTTGCAGCGTGCCGAACAGGCCGCGCCTGGCGAGCACCGGGTCCACTTGGTTGAGGAGAATCGTGTAAGGCGTCGGCTCGGCGCGGTGGGCGATGACTTCCCGGCAAGTCTCGATCACGATGCGGCGAAAGCGATCTTCGTTGATTTCTTCCATCGGCCGCGCGGGCCGCGCGGTTTTGGCGAAACGCAGGTAGAAATCGCCCTGCGCGCTGCCGAACGGCTGCATCATCGCCTTGGCTGAAACCTGCGCCAGGGGCTGATGATGGATGTGTTCGTAATCAAATCCGGCGAACACTCCGGCCCGCACCGTCGCATTGCGGACCATGAAGGTCGGGTTATGAAAGGTCAGCGTGAGAACCCGCTCCGGGCGCAAGACGCGGTACATGCCTTGCACGCTGTTGTTCAGCAGCGCGTAATAGAGGTCGAACGGCTTTTTTTGGCGCTCGTTCCGCACGATTTCATGCACCGTGATCCGGTCGGCATAGAGATAATCTTTCTTGAGCCAGGCGTTCCAAAGATAGGAAAGCTCGCCATACTGGATGGACGCATCGTAAGGAGGGTCGGTGAAAATGTAGTCCACACACTCGTCGGGCATCTTTTTCATCAATTCCACGCAATCATCATTGACGACCGCTATGTCGGCTTCGCCCTCCAATACTTTCCGCCAGTCGTCCGTGACCTTCACACCGCCCAACAATTCGTTGGTCTCGTTCTTGGCCTTGATGATTCCCTGATGACCCGTCACTGCGCTTTCAAATTTCTCCCACGCGTTTGACTCAAGGTAACGCGGGGCCGACCAATAACTGTGTTGTGTCCATGTGGAACTAAAGGCGGTTTGGTGATTGCCCTCGCCCGGCGCGAGGGCCGGGCACATCCGCGTGCAGAGGTGAATCATCGAAGTGAACGCGCCGGCCAAAAACTTCCGCAATTGCGGGCTGCTTTCCTGTTCGATGGCTTCATAAATCATCGCCGCCGCGCGCAAATTACGTTTCGTGAACAGTTGGTCGAGTGAATCGAAATGCTCCTTCTTCATGAAGGGCGTGCCGTCGTCGTAATATAGTTGGTTCTTCGGATACCACTCCTTAATGCGTCTGGCTTCCAGTTCGGCCAGGGCGTCGAGGTCTTTCTGCCTGGGCTTGCAGCCGCTTTCGCAACGATGCTCGCAATGTGGGCAGCTTTTGTATCGCACTTCCACAAGGTTATCGCCCTCGCGCACGCAACAATCGGCTGCCAGCGGCTGGTCGCACTTGAGGCAATGAATCGTGTAAAGCTCAGCCACGCGTTTCTGCGCGCGCTCACGAACGCGCTCGAACGCCTCCAGGAGTTTCAGCGTGTCCACCCGCCGCAGCGTCAGTTCCGTGATGTGGCTCGCTGCCGGATTGAGGTCGCAGACGATGGCGCGGCGTTTGTGGCGCGCCGCCTCGATGGCGGCCACGCCGCTGCCGGCAAAGGGATCGAAAACAACCTGATGCGGTTTGGTGTAAGCCTGGATGTGTTCGCCGACCACGTTCCAGGTCTTGCGCGACCAATACTTGTGCCAGACGTACATCGCCGTGTGCGATTCCGGCGGAATCTGCCGGTTGATGTGCTCGAAGGCCGGCGGGCGGATCCTGCCGATTTTAGCGCGGGCTAGTTCACGGGTTTTCATCAGGTGTCGCGAGCGACTTCTTTGAGCAATCTTTGGCAGATTTCATACGCCGCGGCGAGCCGAATCGCGCGCACCACTTTAATGCCTTTGACTTGCGCGACTTCCTCCAGCGGACAATTCATCAGCCCCGCCAGCGTGCCGTATTGATCGAGGAGCGCATTGGCGCTGTCGAGCGCCGAATATCCTCGTCCGCCGCTGCCGAGCAGAATGGCCAGCAATTCCGCGTCCGAGCAGCTTCCCGCGCCCTTTTCCAAAAGTGTCCGACCCGGTTTCAACGCAAAAAGAAAACCCCAGGCGGCGCGGCGAAACAAGCGTTATTGCTGGAATTCTCGGGGCCAGGCTCATTTGCGTGCGCCTCCTTTTTCTAATTGGCAGACGCCCCCGTGAAAACTCCGCGCTGGCAACCCCGCCCTTTCTCTGGCAATCTGCCCCGGACATGATCGAATCCCTGCGCGCATGGCTGGACACTCAACTGGACGCCCTCTACACCTTCGGCCTAGAAGTCAACTTTGAGCAGCGCCGCGGCAAACGCGCCGCCCTCCTCCGCTCTTTCCTCTACCTCCTCTCCAAAATCTGGCAACTCGGCGTCAACATCCAGCGCTTCCTCATCCGCGTCCGCATCCTGCGCGATTCCACCCTCGGCATTCAAGTCATCGCCATCGGCAACCTCACCGTCGGCGGCACCGGCAAGACCCCGGTCGTCGAAAAATTCGCCCGCGAACTCCAGAATCAAGGCCGCACCGTCGCCATCCTTTCCCGCGGCTACCGTTCCAAACCCCAGCGCTTCAGCCAGTGGCTCCTCAACGCCCTCCTCTTTCGCGCCGACAGCACCCCCCCGCGCGTCGTCTCCGACGGCAAATCCCTCCTCCTGGATTCCGACACCGCCGGCGACGAACCCTACATGCTCGCCTCCAACCTCAAGGACGTCGTCGTCCTGGTGGACAAAAACCGCGTCAAAAGCGGCCGCTACGCCATCGAGAATTTCGGCTGCGACACCCTCTTGCTCGACGATGGCTTTCAATACTGGCGCCTGGCCGGCCGCCGCCAGGACATCGTCCTCATTGATTGCCAGCAGCCCTTTGGCAACGAACAAATGCTGCCCCGCGGCACCTTGCGCGAGCCTCCTTCCCATCTCGCCCGCGCCAGCGCCATCTTCATCACCAAGAGCGAAGGCGACACCACCCAACTCCGCCAGCGTATCGCCTCCTACAACCCCGTCGCCGGCATCATCGAGTGCGTTCATCATCCCCTTTACTTTGAAGACGTCTTCACCGGCGAACAAAAGGACCTTGATTTCATCAAAGGCAAACGCGTCGCCTCCCTCAGCGGCATCGCCCAGCCCGAAAGCTTCGAGCAAAGCCTCGTCCGCCTCGGCGCCGAACTGGTCTATTCCAAGCGCTTCGCCGATCACCACCGCTTCTCCCAGCAGGAAATCCTCAACGTCATTAACCGCGGCAAAAAACGCCAGGCCCAAATCATCATCACCACCCAAAAAGACGCCGTCCGCTTTCCCAAGATAGACCGCCGCGACCTCCCCATCTGCTTCGTGCGCGTCGAAATTAAAATCCTCCACGGCGCCCAGGACTTCGCGGATTGCGTCCACAAAATCTGCCTGCGCTGACCCCCGCCCCGCCCATGAATCCGCCCGCCCCCAATCCTCCCGCCGCCCCCGAAAATATTCTCGTGCGCGGCGTCAACTGGCTCGGCGACGCCGTCATGAGCGCCCCGGCCCTGCAACGCGTGCGCGAAGCCAAACCCGCCGCCCGCATCACCCTTCTGGCCCCCGAAAAACTGGCCGGCCTGTGGAACGGCCAGCCCTTCCTGGATGAACTCCTCCTCTTTTCCCCCTCCGACACCCTCTGCCAAACCGCCCGCCGCCTCCGCGCGAAAAAATTCTCCGCCGCCGTCGCCTTTCCCAACTCCCTCCGTTCCGCCCTTGAACTCTGGCTGGCCGGAATCCCCCGCCGCGCCGGTTACGCCGGCCCCTGGCGATCCTTGTTCTTGACAATCCCCGTCCCTCCCCGCTCCGGCGCCATCCCCATGCGCAAACGCCCCGCCGCCCAAGTCCGCCAATTGGCCGCGCGCAGCGGCGCCTCGCCCGCCATCCCGCCCGACGCCCATCACACCCTCAACTACCTGTGCCTGGTCGCGGCTCTTGGCGCCTCTTCCGCCCCCTTGCCCCCGCGCCTCACCCTCAGTCAGGAAGCCGCCGAAAAAACCGCCGCCCATTTGGGAATGGCGCCCTTGCCGGAGGACCGTCCGTGGTTTGGATTGAACCCGGGGGCCCAATACGGCCCGGCCAAGCGCTGGCCCGCCGACCGCTTCATCGCCGCCGCCCTGGACCTGCAAAAGCAAACCCGCTGTCGTTGGGTGATCTTTGGGGCTGGCGGCGATTGCCAATTGGCCGCGGGGATCGCCGCCGCACTCCAGCCGTCCCCGTCCGGCCCGCCGTCCGTTCTCAATCTTGCCGGCAAGACCACCTTGCGCGAACTCATGGCCGCCCTCAAAATCTGCCGCCTCCTTCTGACCAACGACACCGGCCCCATGCACATTGCCGCCGCGCTGGGCACCCCGGTGGTCGTTCTCTTCGGCAGCACCTCGCCCGAGATGACCCGCCCGCCCATTTCCACCCGCGCGCACATTCTCCGCGCCTCCGACGTTCCCTGCTCCCCCTGTTTCCTGCGCAAGTGTCCCATAGATTTCCGTTGCATGACCCGCATTTCCCCCGCCGCTGTCGTCCAGGCCGCCCTGCTCGTTTTGCGGAACACATAGCCAGTGGCCATTCCCCTCCGGCTTGCCTTTCCCACGCTCCTGCCGGATAATCCCCCTGTGAACCACACGGTCACCGAATTAACCGACCAACTCATCGCCTCCTACGCCCGCGTGGGCGGGATCAACCATGTGGACGGCAAAAACCTCCCCTCCAAAAGCGCCATCGCCTCCATCACCGGGGACCTCTTGCGCCTCTTGTTCCCCGGCTTCTTCGACGAGCAATCCATCCACGCCTCCGAACTCAGAGCCTTGACCGCCGCCTTGATGGACTCCATCTCGGAACGATTGGAGGATGAAATCTACAAAAGCCTCGAATACGCGCCCCCCGACGCCCCGGCCCCGCAAGATTTGCGCCGCCTGGCCCGCGGCTGCACCCTCGATTTTTTGAGCAAGCTGCCCCAGATCCGCGATCTCTTGGATGCCGACACCGAAGCCGCTTACCAGGGCGATCCGGCCGCCTTGAGCAAGGAAGAGGTCATCGTGGCCTATCCGTTCATCGAGGCCATCGCCGTCCAGCGTCTGGCCCACCAACTCTACCAGAAAAAAATTCCCCTCATTCCCCGCATCATGACCGAATGGGCCCACAGCCGCACGGGGATGGATCTGCATCCCGGCGCTCAAATCGGCTCCCACTTTTTCATAGATCACGGCACCGGCACCGTCGTGGGCGAAACCGCCTTCATCGGCCGCCATGTCAAAATGTACCAGGGCGTCGGCTTGGTCGCCCGCTCCCTGGCTGGCGGCCAGTTGCTCCGCGGCCAAAAACGCCACCCCACCGTCGAGGATCACGTCACCATTTACGCCAACGCCACCATTGTCGGCGGCGAAACCACCATTGGCGAAGGCAGCACCATTGGCGCCAGCGTGTTCCTGACCCACAGTGTCCCTCCCCACTCGCTCGTCACCTTCGAAAAATATGACGTCAAAATCACCCGCAAAAACAACCCCGCCTCAGAACTGGATTTCCAGATTTGACGCGCCGCCCGCTCCGCCCGTCCCGTCGCCCGATTGGCGTAACCTTTTGCCCGGTTCCCCCTCTGTACAGGGGAAGTGCTGAACATGGACACCATGCGACTTTGCGCCCAGTGCCACACGCCGCTCCCCGCCGACGTGCCGGGAAAACTCTGCCCAAAATGCCAGCACACTCCCACCGGCATTGCTTCCCTGCCCACACCGCCCGTCCCGGCCTCCAGTTTGCCGCCCTCCGCCGCCCAGATCGCGGAATTCTTTCCCCAACTGGAAATCTACGAACTCCTCGGCTATGGCGGCATGGGCATGGTTTACAAAGCCCGTCAGCTCAACCTGGATCGTCTCGTCGCCCTGAAAATCCTCTCCCCGGAACTCAGTTCCCAGCCCGCCTTCGCCGAACGCTTCTCCCGCGAAGCCAAGGCCCTGGCCCGCCTCCACCACACCAACATCGTCTCCGTCTATGATTTCGGCCGCGCCGGCCCCTACTATTATTTCCTCATGGAATATGTGGATGGCGAGGACCTGCACACCCTGATCCACCGGAAGGAAATCTCCCCGCCTGAAGCCGAGCGCATCGTCAAGGAGATTTGCCGCGCCCTCCAGTTCGCCCATGACGAAGGCATCATTCACCGCGACATCAAGCCGGCGAACATTCTAATTGACAAAAAGGGCCGCGTCAAAATGGCCGATTTCGGCCTGGCCAAGCTCGCCGGCTCCAATGGCCAGCGGATGGCCCAGCTCACCCAGACCACCGGCCTGATGGGCACGCCCCAATACATGGCCCCCGAACAGATCGAACGGCCCGCCGAGGTGGACAGCCGCGCGGACCTCTATTCCCTGGGCGTCATTTTTTACGAAATGCTCACCGGCGAACTCCCCCTCGGCCGGTTCCCTCTCCCCTCGCAAAAGGCCCATACCGACATCCGTCTGGACCGCGTGGTCTTGCGCGCCTTGGAGAAGGAACCCCTCCTCCGCTACCAGCAAGCCGGCGAAATCCTCACCGAAGTCGAAACCTTCTCCGCCCCGGCCATGGCCACCGCCCGCTCCGCCAAAATGACCTCCTTTCTTAAAGCCGGAATCGTCGGGGCCCTCGCCTTGGTCGTCGTCCTGGCTTACGCCCTTTTTCACAGCCTGGCCAACCCCAGGATCATCACCAATACCGTCACGGTGACCAACGCTTTCAACCGCCTCCCTCTTTTTACCAACACTCCGGAGGGTCTGGCCGTCAACCAGCGCGCCATTACGAATTTAAATCTCACCGCCGACCAAATCCAGGTGGTCAACACCATTTTTCGCACCACCGACCGGGACTATCTTCAGATCGAACACCCTTATGCCGACCGTTCCGTGGATGCCGCCGGCCACGTGCATGTCACCTTCAGACCCCTCGGCGAGGCCGATACCGCTGCCTTCCAAAAACTCGAAGAGCAAATGTGGAAAGAGCTGGGGGGGGTTCTGGATCCCGCCCAAATGGAGAGCGCGCGCAAACTCAACTTTGAACGCACTTTGTTCCCGCTCACCGCCCTCCGCGGCGTCAACGTGGTGGAAATTTGGAGGGACCCCGCCGGCCTTTATCACTTCAGCGACACTCAGGAATCCGGCCGCAGAGGCGAAACTTCCAATTCCCGGTTCGGAACCAACTTCAACCAAGTCGTCCCGCCAAGATACAGGGCCTATTGGAGTGAGAATCCGCCCTGAGACGGCCGCTTTTGGCTTGAATCCTCTACGAGCGCGACAACAGGCATCCGGGATGCCCGCGGCCGTAAATTTGCAATTCTAAAACGGACTTTTGCCTTCTTTGGCAATGCTTGATTTCCCCGGTGTTTACAAGGGTTTTCTCGACTTCGGCGTTTGCCATGACGGACTTCGTTTTGCTCCAAAAAACGTCAACCCGTATCCAAAAACGATATACAATTCTATTCGTCCTTCGTCTGAATCCAGCGCACACGGCTCGGCGACACAATCACCAGCTTGTTGCGAAAATCTGCCTGTGCATGATTCGCCAACAGCGGAAACAGCAACTTGGCGACATTTGCCGTGGAAGTTGGGTGGGCTTCCACTCGAATGACCCCGTAATGTTCAGACAACGGGAGGACCACCCAATCACCAAAATGACGATCAATTGTGACGAGCGTTCGTTCCTCCTGGACTGCCCGTTGCAGAATCAGTGCGTCATCAGCCCGTGCTTGGCCAGTTTCCTCCGCGCGAACCGCATCATGCCCTGCGTTGCGCAAAAGCCCAGCCAGTTCGACCCGCAGCATCTGATCCAGATAAAGGCGCACGGCGGCTTACGCAACATCCAAGGCGGTGATTTCCGTGTGCAGAATGGAATGCCTGGCGTACTCCAAGGCAGCTTGAATGTCATCCCGCGTCAATTCCGGGTAGCCCCGCAGCAATGCATCCCAAGATTCATCGTCGGCCAGTTGTTCCAGAATTGTGGCCACCGGAATCCGTGTGCCCTTAATGACCGGCTGGCCGCCACAAACACGCGGATTGATTTCAATGCGCTCGTTCATGCACGAACGATACCCGCAGTGCTTGGAGACCGCAAGCGCTCGATTTTTTCGACCTTCGGTAGCTGAAGCCTTGTTCATTTTTCATGGCACGCTGTACCTCTAAGCAAGCTTAGTGGTTTCGCTAGACGCGCCTTGGACACCTTTCGGACTGGTATTGGACAAAGCTTGGCCACAATCCCCGCGGCGATCAGACGCGCTTTGGACAACAACCAGGCGGGGCTTCGCTCGCATTTTTTCCAGCAATCGCCGCAAGCTGCTGTTGAGTGGAATCCACCGGGCTTTGCTGTTTTTGGTGACGCGGACGTGAAGCAGTCCCTTCTCGAAATCCACGTTGCTCCAAAGGACGTGCCGGGCTTCATCAATCCTCACACCGGAGCAGGCCAGGATTCGAAACAGGTTGTCGCAACCGCCGCCGTGCTGCTCCTTTTTGGAACCGCCGCCGCCTGGGGCGATGAGACCCACAGGCCCGCCGCGCCGCCACTTGCGCTCAAAACCGGGTCAACAATTCCAGCGCCTCCACCCGCTTTTCGATCGCCGCGCGGCTCGTCCGCGTCGTGGACGTCAGCCCAAAACCCTCGCAACAAAAAGACGCCGCCACGCTCCCGTAAATCATCGCCCGGCGCAGATTCCCCTCCACCGGTCCGCGCGCGCTTGCCAGATAACCCATCATTCCCCCGGCGAACGTGTCCCCCGCCCCCGTCGGGTCCACCACCCGGCCCAGCGGATAGGCCGGCGCGACAAAAAGTTTGCCCCCCGCCGAGAGAATCGCCCCATGCTCGCCCTTCTTGACAATCACATGCCTGGGGCCAAGCTTGTGGATCTTCTTGGCCGCCCTCACCAGGTTGTCCTCCTGCGTCAACTGCCGCGCTTCGCTCTCGTTGAGCACAAAACCGTCCACCCGCTTGAGCAGCTTCAGCAGGTCGTCCATCGCGATGTTCAGCCACAAATCCATCGTGTCCGCCACCACGTATTTCGGGCGGCGCATCTGGTTCAAGACATGCCCCTGCAAGGAGGGCGCGATGTTGGCCAGCAGAACAAATGGGCTGTCCCGGTACGATTCCGGCAGCCGCGGCGTGAACGTCGCGAACACCCCCAGCTCCGTCGCCAGCGTCCGCCGGTTGTTCAGATTGACTTCATATTCGCCCGACCAGTGAAACGTCTTGCCCGGCGCCCTCTGCAACCCCTCCAGGTCAATTCCATGCTTCCGATAGAGTTTGAGGTGGCTCGCCGGAAAATCATCCCCCACGATTCCGACCAGGCGCGTCGGCACGAAAAAGCTGGCCGCCACCGCCGCGTGGCTGGCCGATCCGCCCAGCAACCGCGGATTCTCCCCGCGCGGCGTCTTGATCGAGTCCAGCGCGGTTGATCCCACAATCAGCACGCTCATGGCATTATTTCCATGTTCTTAGTTTAATGCGTTTTTCCCGCTTGACAAGCCCCGCCAACTGTCATACTGTTGTATAACAGTGGACAAACTATGATCTTTCAAGTCGATTTCCAGGCCGGCAAGCCGGTTTACCTGCAACTGGCCGATCAAATCCGCCACGCCGCCGCCTCCGGCCGCCTGCGGCCCGGCGAGCCTCTTCCCTCCCTCCGCCCCCTCGCCGAGGAATTGCGCATCAACCGCAATACCATCGCCAAAGCCTACGCCGAGTTGGAAGCACAGGGCCTCATCGAAACCCTCCCCGGCAAAGGCTTCTTCCTCACCCACAACCATTCCCCGCTCACCCAGCAGACCCGCCAACGGCTCCTCCTCACTGAGATTGATGAAGCCGTCGTCCTGGCCCATCACCTGCGCGTGGATCGCGACAAGTTCCTGGCCCTGGTCCGCGAGCGCCTCGATTTCTTTGAAAGCAAAGCCTCCACCCTCAAGGACGGCAAATAAAAAGGAAACAAACCCCATGAACATGGATTCACCCGTCATCGAAATCAAAAACCTCAGCCGCCGCTACGGCACCCTCGAAGCCGTCAACGGCCTCAACATCACCGTGCGGCCGGGCCGCTGTTACGGGTTCTTCGGCCGCAACGGCGCCGGAAAAACCACCACCATCAAGTGCCTCCTCAATTTGTTGCAGCCCTCCTCCGGCGCCGCGCGGGTCTTCGGCCTGGACCCGCAGCGCCGCGAAGTCGCCGTCAAATCCCGCCTCTCCTACGTGCCCGACAGCGTGGCCTTCTACCCCTGGATGACCGTGGATGAGACCCTGCGCTTCATCGCCGCCTTCCGGCCCCGCTGGAATCGCGAAATGGAGGCCGCCTTGCTCAACCGCTTCCAACTCGACCCCCGCCAAAAAACCAGCCATCTCTCCAAAGGCCAGAAAACCCAACTCGCCCTGGTCGGCGCCGTCTGTCCCGAACCGGAGTTGCTCGTGCTGGACGAACCCACCTCCGGGCTGGACCCCATCGTGCGCCGCGAATTCATCCAGACCGTCATCGGCGCCTATCACGCCGCCGATCCCGAACACCGCACCGTCTTTGTCTCCACCCACCTCATCGCCGAATTTGAAGGCCTGATTGACCAGTTCACCATCATTGAGCAGGGGCGCGAACTCCTCACCCTCCTGGCGGACGAGGCGCGCGACCGCTTTCAAAAAATCCGCGCCAGCTTTGCCCAACCACCCGTCGGCCTCAACCTCCCCGGCGCTCTCCACGTCCGCCAGTCCGGGCGCGACCTGGAGATTCTGGCCGACGGCAATCGCGAGTCCTTGCTGGAAAAACTCCAAGCCTGCCACCCCGACGAATTGCGTTGCGACTCCCTCACCCTGGAGGAAATTTTCGTGGCCGCAGGCACTTTGGCTGCTGTCAAACCATGAGAACCCTCCTCGAAAAGGAAATCCGCCTGCTGCTCCCGGCCTTTGCTGCGGCTCTCCTGCTGGCCGTCCTGCCGGTATGGCTTTTGCCCGCCGCCAGCTTCTATCTCGGCAACATCGGCGACTTCACCGCTTACCTCTGTTTGTTTGGGATCATGATGCTCGCCCTTTCCTCATTCGGACGCGAGATTGGCTTGAAAACCCTTCCCTTTATCCTGGCGCAACCTTTGGGGCGCTCTCGGATCTGGTGGACCAAGGTTGCCGTGCTGGCGGTCTTCATTGCGCTGGCCTTTGACGCCTGGTGGCTCTCCGACAGCCTCTTCTCCTGTTTCCACCGCGGCGTCCGGTTGGTCTCTCCAGATGTTCTGGCCAACGCCATATTGCTGGTGGCCGTCTTGACGGCAGGCGGCCTCTGGATGACCTTGCTGCTGCGCCAAGTCGCCTCGGCTCTCTGGCTTACCCTCCTCATTCCAATGGCCGCCACCATTGCCATTCAAACGATCGGCGGACTAGGCTGGATGCTCTTTGCGCTGCTGGGCCTGTATGCCGTGGCCGGATTTTTCCTGGCCCGCTGGCAATTCCTTCATTTCCAGGACACGGCCTGGACCGGCAGCGTCGTTTCACTGGGCCGCGCGCGGGCCGCCACGGAGCAAGGCGGCTTGCGCGAGCGCAGGCCCTGGGCGGCGCTGTTCCAGAAGGAACTCCAACTCCACCAGTTCACGCTGGCGGGAATCGCCGCGCTTTTCTTCTTGCATCTGGGTGTCGTGATGTTGCGCAAGGCCGGCGCCCATGTTTTTGGCCACACCACGCTTTGGTCCCTCGAAATGTTCGGCGGGATATGGCTCATCGTGCCGTTGCTGGCCGGCTCCCAAAGCGTGGCCGAAGAGCGCCAACTCGGCACCCTCGACGGCCTTTTGTGCCTCTCGGTTTCACGCAAGGTCCAATTTGCCGTTAAATTGCTTTTTGTGCTTGTCCTGGGCGGGTTGCTCAGCGCGGCGCTGCTCGGCGCAGTGGAAGCGGTGGCCCGCGGGATGGGCGCCGGGGTGGACCTGCAAGTCATGGGAATCCGCCTGGAGGGATCGGGACTCATCCCCGTCTTTTTGGTCTTCCTGACCCTTTCATTGATTGCCTTTTACGCCTCCACGCTGACGCGCAGCCTGGTGCAGGCTATGGCGGCGGGGATGGTTGCCACCTTTGTGTTTTGGCTCATTCACAGTATCGCAACCGATTCGCCCCAGGCGTTCAATGCCTTTGGATGGAGGTTGTGGCCTGCGATGGCCTATCCGGCACTGACCGCCGCCCTCCTCTGGCTGGCCTATGGCAACTTCCGATGGGTGTTCGAAAGCGAACGCCGCTGGCGTCGGAACATCCTTGGCTTGACCGCCGTCATCGTATTGATCTCTGGCGCGGCGGCGGCCCTTTACCATCGCGTCTGGGAACGGGTTATGCCGCTGGAGGGTGCCCACGGACCGGCGCGGCTGCCCGCGGGCAAACCCGCCTTGCTCTGTGGCCTTGGCTATCGCCTTACACGCGCGATCCTGTTGCCGGACGGCAGACTCTGGGAGGATGTGATTGCTGTCAAAAGCCTTTCGCTGGGCAGCGGCAAAAATCATTTCGTCAGCGGCTCGAATTGGGTGGCCGTGTTTCCGAACCTCAGCGACACAGTCGCGATTCGATCTGATGGAACTCTCTGGGTTTCCGAAAAACCGCTGGTTTCCGAAAAACCGCTGCCGTGGCCCTGGTTCGCCGAAGGCCCCCCGCAGTTGGTCCAATTCGGCGCCCAATCCGACTGGCAAAGCCTGGTGGGCGATTCCGAGTGGTCGTTCGTCCTCTTAAAGCGGGATGGCACATTGTGGCGCTGGGGAACCAACTATGGCTCTTCCAACGCCAGAATTTATCAGAACCCAGGGCTGCGGGCGTTCCTGCCGCATCAGCTCGGCGCGGATTCCGACTGGGCGCGGATTCTTCGGGGGGAGGGTCAAGTCTATGCGTGGAAACGGGACGGCAGCGCGTGGGAATTGCACGACGCCAAACCAAACCAGGACGCGGCGCAGAGAAGCCTTGAGGTGGAACTCTCTCCAGAGACAGCGGCCGCGCGGATGCCGGGTTTGGATCACGTCCAATTCAAGAGCCTCAACTGGGGTCCGTTCGTCCGCTCCTTCGAGATCGGTGTTCGTGATGACGGAACGCTGTGGTACTGGGATTGGTCTTCCGACGAGGAGTTGCGGCGCTTGAGCGCCTTATCGCCTGCCAGTGGCTTGGCTCCGCCGACCCTGGTGCAAATCGGCAATGAGACAAATTGGGTGGCCGTCGCAAGCGCATTCTATCAATTGGTGGCGCTGAAAACTGACGGCTCGATCTGGCAATGGAATCTCTACCCTCATTTCGACCGCGAAAGAAAGGCGTTGCAAAATCCCCCCGCGCGGTTGGGGACACACAGTGATTGGGTCTCGGTGGGTTGCGTGCAGGGCCAAATCGCGGCCCTGGCGGCCGATGGCTCGCTCTGGTGCTGGCCGGGAGCAGATCTGGGCGCGCGCTGGTATTGGGATCCCGACCAGTGGCTCGCCCCTTCCAGAAGGCCCGCCAAAATCGAAAACATCCTCGGCCCGCGGGAATAATCCCATCCAAATACTTGACATTGACCGGGTAGGGACGCCTCGCCGAGGCGTCCGTGGGTTGTTCTTACCGAGGCGGTCACCCCGGTCAGGCGGATCTTTATTTCATTGATTTATTTTTAATGCCCGCTCCCCCTCTTTTGATTATCCGGGCGTCCTCGTTCAGGCCAGAGTACCCTCGTGAAGCTAGGTTACAGTCCTGTCGTGCTGGCCGAAATGGAACAAAGTCCCTCCGGCCAGCCGGCGCCGCTCAACGGCGACCTCCGCCCCGGCCACATCCTGGACGGCCGTTTCGCCATCACCCAGGTGCTCAGCCGCGGCGGCATGTCCACCATTTTCAAGGCGGAAGATTTGCTCCAGGGCTGCCGCCCCGTCGCCCTCAAGGTTCCCCTCCAGAAACTGGGTCTGGATCCCAATCACATGCCCCGCTTCCAGCGCGAGGAAGAAATCGGCCGCCGCATCAGCCACCCCTTCGTCATGCACTTCATCCGGGACGTCGCCAAACAAAGCCGGCCCTATCTCGTCATGGAATTGCTCCAAGGCCACACTCTCTACCACGAACTCCGCAAACGCCCCTTCCTCCCGGAAGCCGAAGCCCTCCAGCTCGCCGGCCGCATTTGCCAGGCCTTGCAGTTCGTCCATAAACAGGGCGTCGTCCACCGCGATCTCAAACCCGAAAACATCATGCTTTGCCCGGACGGCTCCATCCGCCTCATGGATTTTGGCATCGCCCGCTCCGACCAGTCTCCCCGCCTCACCTTCGTCGGTTTCGCTCCCGGCACTCCCCATTACATGGCCCCCGAACGCGTCCAGTGCAAACGCGGCGACGCCCGCACCGACATCTACGGCGTCGGCGCCATGCTCTACGAAATGCTCACTGGCGTCATCGCCTTCGACCACGAGGACCCCATGGTCATCATGAACGCCCGCGTCACCGGCGATCCCGAAGCCCCGCGCAAAGTGAACCCCGCCCTTTCTCCGCAAGCCGAGGAAATTGTCCTGCGCGCCATGGAGCGCAATCCCGACAAGCGCTACCAAACCGCCGCCGAGATGAAGGCCGCCCTGGACGCGCCAAGTCAAGTAGAACTTACCGGCCGCTGCCGCCGTCTGGAGCCTCCCACCCGGGCCAAACGCTTCTGGCGCAAGGCCCGCCTCATCGCCCCGTGGATTCTCATTCCGCTGTTCCTCCAGGTGGTCGGTTTTCTCCTCCTCTGGCTTCACCTGGCCAAAAAGTGAGCGCGCCACAGTTTGAGCTCCGGCCTCAGGAATGAGGGGTTCGCTTTAATATGATTTTAACGCTTTTGCCCCTTCTATTTATGAGGGGCTTCCCGTCAGAGGCTTACAATAAGGATAATGAACATGAATGTTCCTGGCTTTCTTTCCTTCCTTGGGCCTCCGCCCGTTTGCCGACGCGGGCTTGCGGCGCGGCGCGCGCTTTCCAATAATCCATCCCGATTTTATTTATGAGCACAAAAGCTGAAATCAAATACTCCCCGCTGGTCCGCCAGGCCATCATTGATTCCTTCAAAAAACTCAACCCGATGGACGAGTTCAAAAACCTCGTCATGTTCGTCGTCTATGTCGGCGCCATCTGGACCACCCTCTACCTCTTTTGGCCCGCCAACCGCACCGGCTTCAACATCCAGGTTTGCGTCTGGCTCTGGTTCACCTGCCTCTTCGCCAACTTCGCCGAGGCCATGGCCGAGGGCCGCGGCAAGGCCCACGCCGACGAACTCCGCAAAATGCGCACCAAAACCATCGCCCGCAAACTCGTGGACGGCAAGGAAGTCCTCGTCCCGGGCAACGACTTGAAAATCGGCGAACGCTTCGTCTGCCAAACCAACGACTTCATCCCCGCTGACGGCGAAATCATCGAAGGCATCGCCACCGTGGACGAATCCGCCATCACCGGCGAGTCCGCCCCCGTCGTCCGTGAAAGCGGCGGCGACCGCAGCGCCGTCACCGGCGGCACCCGCGTCATCAGCGACCGCATCGTCGTCCGCGTCACCGCCGAAGCCGGCAATTCTTTCCTCGATAAAATGATCGCCATGATTGAAGGCGCCCGCCGCCAGCAAACCCCCAACGAAATCGCCCTTAACATCATCCTCGTCAGCCTCACCGCTCTCTTCATTCTCGTCGTCTATACCCTCCCGCCCTTTGCCCATTACAACGAAGCCCAGTCCGGCCAGAAAGACGCCGTCTTGACTACCCCTCCCGTCCTCCTCTCCCTCCTGGTCTGCCTCATTCCCACCACCATTGGCGGCTTGCTCAGCGCCATCGGCATCGCTGGCATTGACCGCCTCATGCGCCGCAACGTCCTGGCCACCAGCGGCCGCGCAGTCGAAGCCGCGGGCGACGTGGACGTCCTCTTGCTTGACAAAACCGGCACCATCACCCTCGGCAACCGCATGGCCACCGAATTCATCCCCGCCCCGGGCGTCAAAATCGAGGAACTGGCCGACGCCTCCCAACTCGCTTCCCTGGCCGACGAAACCCCCGAAGGCCGCTCCATCGCCGTCCTCGCCAAGGAAAAATACGGCCTCCGCGGCCGCGATATGGCCGACATCCAGGCCCAATTTGTTCCCTTCTCCGCACAAACCCGCATGAGCGGCGTGGATTTCGGCAGCCACGGCGCCATCACCCGCCGCATCCGCAAAGGCGCCGCCGAGTCCGTCTTCCTCTTCGTCCAGCAACAAGGCGGCGCCCGCGACAAAACCGTCGCTGCCGCCGTGGACGAAATCGCCGGCTCGGGCGCCACTCCCCTCGTCGTCGCCGACGGCTCCCGCATCCTGGGCGTCATCCGCCTCAAAGACATCGTCAAGGGCGGCATCAAGGAACGCTTCGCCCAACTCCGCAGAATGGGCGTCCGCACCATCATGATCACCGGCGACAACAACCTCACCGCCGCCGCCATCGCCGCCGAGGCCGGCGTGGACGATTACATCGCCCAGGCCAAACCGGAGGACAAACTGGCCCGCATCCGCAAGGAGCAGGAAGGCGGCAAATTGATCGCCATGATCGGCGACGGCACCAACGACGCCCCCGCCCTCGCCCAGGCCGACGTCGGCGTCGCCATGAACACCGGCACCCAGGCCGCCCGCGAAGCCGGCAACATGGTGGACCTGGACAGCAGCCCCACCAAGCTCATCGAAGTGGTCGAAATCGGCAAGCAACTCCTCATGACCCGCGGCGCTCTGACCACTTTCAGCATCGCCAACGACGTCTCCAAATACTTCGCCATTCTCCCGGCCATGTTCGGCACCCTTTACGCCCTCAAAGCCGGCCAGCACGGTCCCCTGGACAAACTCAACATCATGTACCTCCATTCCCCTCAAAGCGCCATTCTCAGCGCCGTCATCTTCAACGCCCTTATCATCGTCGCCTTGATCCCGCTCGCCTTGAAGGGCGTCAAATACAAACCTCTGGGCGCGGCCGTCATCCTCCGCAAAAACATGCTCATCTACGGCGTCGGCGGCATCCTCATCCCCTTCATCTTCATCAAAGCCCTCGATGTCGTTCTCGTGGCCGCCCATCTGGTTAGTTGATTTCACACCCATACCACGCAAAATCTATGAAAGTCCTCCTCCAATCCATTCGCCAAATCATCCTATGGACCATTATCTGCGGGATCATCTATCCCCTCGCCATCACCCTCATCGCCAATGTTGCCTTCAATGACCAGGCCCAAGGCAGCCTCGTCATGCGCGACGGCAAACTCATCGGCTCCTCGCTCTTGGCCCAACAATTCACCGGCGCCAACTACTTCTGGCCCCGCCCCTCCGCCTGCGCTTACGGCACTGGCCCTTCCGGCCTCGTCCCCTCCGGCGCCAGCAACCTCGGTCCCACCAGCGGCGCGCTCCAAACCAACGTCATCAACAACATCAGCGCCTTCATCAGCGGCAACAACCTCCCCTCCAACACCCTTGTGCCGGCGGACATGGCTTTTGCCTCCGGCAGCGGTCTCGATCCCCACATCAGCCCCCAATCCGCCCAACTCCAGGTCGCCCGCGTCGCCGCCTCCCGCGGCCTGAGCGTGGACTCTCTCCGCCAACTGGTGGACAAATTCACCGAAGGTCCCCAATGGGGCTTTCTTGGCCAGTCCCGCGTCAACGTCCTCTTGCTCAACCTGGCTCTCGACCAAATGGACACAAAAAAGCCCGCCGCCCCAACTCCCGCCCGCACATAACAAAGTTGCCATGTCCGCCAAGCGCATTCTCGTTCCGCTCGATTTGTTGCACAGCAAAACCGACACCTTGCTTTACCTGCAACAGATGGCCCTCGATTCTCCCTTTTGCGCCACCTTGCTTTACGTCGTGGAACTGAACATCGCCCCGCCCGTCGAGCGCCTCTATCAGGAACTCCGGGACGAAGCCCAATCGTCCTTGGCCAGCCTCTCCCGCCTTTTTTTCGGTCACGAACAAGCCGCCCGCCTCTGCGTCCGCTTTGGCCGTCCCGACGAGCAAATCATCGCCGAAGCCGGTGCCAGCGATTCCGAACTCATCCTCATGTCCAGTTCCAGGCCCCGCCGCTGGCATCATCTCTTCCATTCCTGCACCGTTGAGCGCGTGGTCCAATTTGCCCCTTGTCCCACCTTGGTTCTGCCCCTTTCCTGGCAGGCCGCTCCCTCAAGCCGGCCCCGTCCCCTGGCCTCTCCCCAAAAGTCCGCCCGCCCTTCCGGCTCCCTGCCCCATCCCACCTGGGTCACCTGGGCCGGCGCATAATGCCATCTCTCTGCCTTGTCACGTTCCCGACACCATCGAGCCTGCGTTTGTCCTGCCCAGGAAGAACCCGCCTCCATTCGTCACGCTCTGAATCATCGCTCCCGTGCCCGTCGTCGTTGATGCTGACGCCATACGTACTGCCCAGCGCATGAGAGCCCGAGAAGCAAACCTCTTGAGAGGACGTCAGGATCCACACTGTCCTGGAGCGCCAAATAGGGCGTGAGACCATCCGCCAAGGTGGCGGTCGCATTGAGGGCCTTATTGAATTATGAATCTGCCAGGTGTAAATTCGGGCGGCTGGTTCTTTTGAAGAATTATTTGGCCATCAGAATGAGGACAATTGCCATAATGATTTTGGTCGCCCTGGCCCTTTCTGGTTGCGAGAAAATTACGCTCACACCAGCGGAGCATCGCCTTCAACGCCTTTGGGCCGACCCTCATCTTTCGGTCCGGGAACGTGCGACTGCTGTGAATCAGTGCTTTACCAATGGCACGCCAATTCGAAGAATCATTGAGGTGCTGGGAACGAGTTTTATCCGAGTTACCCCATATTCGTTGGTCAGCGTCGACGGGAGCAAGATTACCTGCTGGCTGGAATACAAATTCGGCGATGAAAGTGTCACCATCGACACCACGGCAGGATTGGGACTGGCAAATCCTGAGTCGTCCGACTTCACAGGGGCGGGATATTCGATGCCTCTCCAAAATGTGAAATACACCCCCAATTAGGCGTGGTGGGTACAATCCCATGAGTGCGTTTCCGGGGTATGTAAGGCCGCCCCCGCAAGCCGGCCCCGTCCCCTGGCCTCTCCCCAAAAGTCCGCCCGCCCTTCCGGCTCCCTCCCCCATTCCAACCTGGACCTCCTGGGCCGGCGCATAACGCCATCCCTCTGCCTTGTCACGGTCCCAACACCATCGAGCCTGCGTTTGTCCTGCCCAGGAAGAACCCGCCTCCAGTCGTCACGCTCTGAATCATCGCTCCCGTGCCCGTCGTTGTTGCCCTGCCCGCGCCGTTGCCGAACGTCACCGTCAACAAACCCGTCTTGGCGTTTATCGAGCCGGCCAATGAATTCGTCGGGATTTTTCCCAATTTCACCAGCGCGTTATTCTTGCCCACCGCCACGTTGAACGTCAGCGGGGGCATCAGTCCGCCACCGGAAAGCTCCAATTGAATCGCCGCTCGGCTGTTCCAAGCGACAAGCAACAAAAAACGCATTATTCCGAATACTCTTCGACCTTCATTCCGTGAATTTCATTCGGGTCTGCTTATCCAGCTTGCGAAGTCTTTCGACCAGGTCGCCGGGAGCGACAAAAACCATTTGCCTGCCACGCTTCTTCCAATCAAGGAGACCCCGTTTGCTCAAGGCCAACAAATCTGTGCGAGCCGTCTGATAAACGACGTTGTTGCTCTTCTGGTGACTGGCAATACTGTATTGCTGGAATGGATGCTTCAGGGCGTGGCCGATCAACTCCACCTGTCGGTGATTAAACAGGTCCAACGCCCTTATGTGCGACTCCATCTCACGCACCTCCGCAGTCTTGCGGTTAATGTAGGCATGAAGCCCGTCAATTGCCTGTCGCATGACCTTGGTTTGCGAGACGATGAAATAGGTCAGGTCGTTATCGTCTGTTTCTGTGTAGAGAAAAGAGCGGCCATACTTGATTGGGGCTTTTCTCAGGATGTTGGAAATCGAGATGAACTCGAACAGCCAATACCCGCTCCGAAGCATGGACCAGTAGAACAGCGCCCGGGCCGTTCTTCCGTTGCCATCCACGAACGGATGGTCGTAGGCCAGCCAGAAATGCAGGATGATGGCGCGAACCACCGGATGAACGAAGAAGCTCGGCGTCTTGGCATTTGCGAAATCGCACATGGTGTTCAGCCGAGCTTCCAATTCCGCGGCTGGCAGCGGCTCATGGAAAACCTGGCCGAAATCATCACCCACCTCCCGTTCCTCCTCCGCGCGACGAGGCCGCCCTGCTGCCGTCGGATCTTCCAGTGTCTTTTCTGTCACCATCCGGTGGATGTCGAAAATCATTTTGGCTGACAACGTCTCTTCTTTCAATTTCGTGATCCTCTGCATCGTCACAAAATTGTTTAGAATCATTTGCTCGCTGCGGTCGCGCGGTCGTCGTCCTGTACGGATCATTTCTTTGGCCACCTCGCGTGTTGTTACCGCGCCTTCCAACTGGCTGGAAGTGATGGCCTCCTCCATCAGTGACCGGATCAGGTAACGATCGCGCGTTTGCGGATTGGTGATCGGTTCAGGGATGCCAATCGAACGCCCCGCTCCGACATCAATCGCGTGCAACTCCTGCTGTACGAGGTCGGGGGTGCAGAAACGAAACGGTTTCCCATTCTTGTCATTCAATGGAATAGACTTCAGCACACCATTCCTTTGCAATTTAATGGCGAGCCACCATTCTTCGAGCGTCAAGCCTTCGGGGGGTGGGTAATGCCTGAGCTTGTCCCAATGCTGGTAGTGTTCAGATGCAATTTGCAGACCGACCGAGTTCAGAATGGTGCCAAGGCGCTCTCCACTCACACCTCCTCGAATCAGTTCCAAATACGGCGGCGGCTTTTGAGGAATTTTCATAAATTATTTCAAAATGTCAGCCAACTACTATTTAATTCAAACTTTACTATTCCCCGGCAACTACTAAAACGCAAGCAATTAGTTTTTAATTGGCATTTGGTGACAGGCATCCCTCGCCTCCCGAAGCCTACGTGATCGGAACAGACTGAATATAAGCAGTTTACAAATCAGCGCAGTGTCCTCACTATTGACACTTTGGAGGTTGCGCGGATTGACATAAACATCCTTGAAAATGAAGCCGCCGGGGAATTGAAAGAATCGGCATAAAACCCTTGCGCGAGCCTTGGAACGACCCACCAAACAGGCATCAACGGCTTGACCGTTTTGTTCTTGCAATTCAATCCGCTCGCCAGTTTTTGCCCCTTTCCGGACTGAATTCCGCTCTTCAAAACCTCCGATTTCTCCGTTTCCTCCGTTTTTTTCGATTCATCCAGCATCTTCCGTTTCCATCCCGGATCGGCCACTGATCAACCGCTTCATTTAAGTTCCTAATCTATCACCCTTGTGTCACCACCGCCCTCTCCCAGCCGTGCCTGGTCTAAAGCTTCCATCCCAGGCGCTCGCGCCCGGCACGGTAAAGCAAGCCCAGCACCCGCATTTCCGCGGCGGAAATATACAAAAAGAAAAACTGCCCCAGAAGGTGTTGATAGATCGGATAGCTCAATAGCGGGATGGGCAACTCCCGAATCCACTGAGCCGAGTGAAACGTGGCGCCCATCAGCACAATAAACAGCACACAGTACACCGCATATTCCCCGGGCACCCGCAAGATCGAAGGCACCACCACTTGCGGACTCATCCCCGCCCACGAACCGCAGATCGTCACCGCCAGCAGCGCCATCCCGAAGTAACAGAAGCCAACAATCCCCAAACACAGCGTCAGCGCCCAAACCCCCGATCCCAGATACATCCGGCACAGCACGGCGGGAGCCAGACAACAGGCCAGGATGGCTGCCAGCTTCAGAAATGGCTCCATGGCGTCGTACCACCAGCTTTCAAACGCCGGAAACGACGGCATCTCCTCTTCCCCGTTGGCGCTGGCGGAGATGATATTCTGCATATAGAGAAACACATATCCCGTCACCATCGAAGTGAAAATCATCCACAGGCCGACAAATGGATTCAAAAACATCATCCGCAAAAACGTCCAGAATCCGCGCCCAAGCCCGCCGGAAATCGCCAGCGCCGCCGCGATCCGCTCAAACGCCGGCAACAAATTGAACACCAGAAAGACAACGCTTCCCACTGCCAGCAGGATGAGTCCATTGCGTTTCAGCGGATACGCGAATGCGCCAGGCACCCGCTGATAGAAACTTCTCGCCGGGCCTGCCGCCACCCCGGCTCCGGCCTTTGGCAGTCGCATCGGCGGCGGCCCGGGCGGATTGGCCGCCACGCCCGCCAGGGGCGTCGAAGCCAGTCGAACCCCGCCTGGCGGCGCGGCTTGAGGATCCAAAACCACCTCCACCTCCCCAAGACGCGCGCACTGGCCCGGCAGCAGTGCTTTTTCCTCAATCCGCTGGCCGTCTATCCAAGTCCCGTTTGTCGAGCCGAGGTCCTTGATCCTTGTGCCATCCGCCTCCACCGCGATTTGACAATGAGCGCCCGAGACACTCGGATGATTGATTTGGATGCTCGCGTCGGGTGAACGCCCCACCTGATGAATGCCCGGCGGCAAGTCCAACTCTGCCACCGGCACTCCAGGCGCTTTGACGACAAGTTTTGCCATGTTTTTCAGTCTGTTAGCAGCTTTTCGGCGGTTTGCCCAAAATTATTTTTCAAATTGCCAATCTCAAGAATTTACTTTTCAAACACAAAAACTTCCCCGCCAGCCTCTTCCATCGAAAACCACAAAATGCAAATCGCTACCACCGTGGGAATGACATTTTCCCAAATCTGTGATTCAATCAAATCGAGAATAAAAAAGGAGGATATGCAAAGGTGGGGGAGGATCGAATGAGCAACCACATAATCGCAACAGGACAATCTCTACCATCATTATTCGCTGCCGGGCGGCCAGAGGGATTGGCCGATGTCCTGGCGGTAATAGCTGGAGAGGACCCGGATTTTGCGGATGTTTTCATAAGCGCGCGTGATCGCCCCTTCGAGCGTGGGGGCCAGGGCGATGACGTCGGCGATGCGCTGGCCGGTGGTGGCGAGATGGCCGGCGGGGTGGCGGGCCACTTCGTTCCACCACACGTCGCAAGTGAGTTTTCCGGCGATCTCCACCGGCAGTTGCGGGCCGGCCACCTGCGTGTACGGATAGCCGTAGCCCGCCAGCGTCAGGGAGCAGCCGAAGGCCAGGTCGTCGCGGAACTGCGGGCTGAGCTTCTCGTTGCGGGCCGTGCGCAGCAGGGTTTGCAGCGGGTTGCGCAGCAGACGCAGGATCATCGGGCCGGAGGTCACGCCGATGCGGATGTTGTATTCGATGACGAACCATTTGCCCGCCCGCTTCACGGCGGTGACCTGGATCGGGCCGTTGTACTTGACTTTGCGAAACCACGGCAGCAGAGGATGGAGGAATCGGCGGGCGAGGCCGTATTTGTCGCCGGGGTCTTTCTCCACCAACCCGCCCAAGGGCGCTCCGGCGATGACCCCCATGTTGCCGTCAAAGGCGCGCTTGTATTCCTGGTTGGTGACCAGGGAATAAATCCGGCCGGCGCTGACCAGGGCGATGTGCCCGGCCTCGGCGCGGCCCAGGTATTCCTGCAAGAAAACCCCTTCGGCATAATTCACCTGCTTGAGCCAGGCGCGGGTGTCGGCGGCGGTCTCGCACAGGATGGTGTGGACCGGACTGGAGGGCGAGCAGAGGGGGTTCTTGATGACAAACGGGCGGGGATGTTTGGCCGCGATTTTCTCGGCCTCCAATCGGTTGGAGGCCACATAAGCCCGCGGAAAGGGGACCTTCAAATCGGCGCAAAGTCTGCGGGCAAAATCGCGCTCGCGCTCAATTCTCATCCCCTCCCCGGTGGGGCCGAAAATGGGCGCCCGGCTTCGCAACAATTCTTTCGCCCACGGCGCCTGCGCCCAATCTATGGATTGCGGGATGACCAGTTCAACGCGCCGTTGGGCCAGGAGCGGACAAGGATTGGGAAAGGCCTCGCGGGAATAAACCGGCCCGACAAGCTGAGGCGAATAATGTCCGTAGTTCCGGGTCAGATAGGTGGAGACATCCGCCCCGGCTTCCAGCAGCGTCTGGCCGATGCTCTGGGCGAAGGACCCGACGCCAAAGAGCATCACGGAACGGCGCGGGCGTGGCGGGGAAGTTTTTTTTGTCATCACGGCGGGCCTGCGGCAACGCCAGTCAAGACATGCCAAGGGATCGCTTGACCGTTTCGACCAGCTTGGAGGGAGGATAGGGCTTTTGCAGGAAATTCAGGCCCTCTTCCAACCCCAGGTCCTTCCCCAGCAAATCGGTGCTGTAGCCGGAAGTGTAAAGGACTTTCAGCGACGGGTTGTCGGCCTTGAGGCGTTCGGCCAGTTGCCGGCCGCTCATGCCGTCCGGCATCACCATGTCGGTCAGGAGAAGTTCTATTTGGGGCTTCTCCTGGTTCCACAACTCCAGCGCCAGCGCGCCCGAGGCGGCCTCGAGCACTTCAAAGTTGGCTCGTTCCAGCACCTTTCGAACCAACATGCGAAGGCTGGGTTCATCCTCCACGACAAGAATTTTGGGTTTTTCGGCTATTCTTGAATCCACGGCTATCTTTTGGCCCCTTTCCTTTCTCGTGGCAAGACAAAAACTTGACAAAAACTTGCCGCCAACCGCCACGGGCGGGTTTTTAGAATTGCCGCAGGAAGCGCAAGTCGTTTTCGTAGAAAAGCCGAATGTCGTTGATGCCGTAACGAATCATGGCAATACGCTCGATGCCAAATCCGAACGCCCAGCCGGTCCAAATCTCCGGGTCGTAGCCCACGTTCTCGAAGACCTGCGGATGGACCATGCCGCAGCCGGCGATTTCGAGCCATTCCTTGCCCATTTTTTTGGTGAGGGAGTTGGAGAAATCAATCTCAAAACTCGGTTCGGTGTACGAAAAATAGTGGGGCCGGAACCGGATTTTCGTCTCTCCGCCCAGCAATTGCCGGAACACAAATTCCACCGTCCCTTTCAAATCCCCCGCCGTCACCTCCCGGTCCACGTAGAGACCCTCGATCTGGTGGAAGGTCGGATTGTGGGTCGCGTCGGGAGTGTCGCGGCGATAGACCCGGCCCGGCACCAAGATCCGCACCGGCGGGGCTTGCTTTTTCATCACGCGGATTTGCACCGACGAAGTGTGCGTGCGCAGGAGCAGTGCATCAGTGTCCTCGAGATAAAAAGTGTCCTGGACATCTCGCGCCGGGTGGTCAGCCGGCGTGTTCAAGGCGTCAAAGCAATGATACTCCGTCTCCACTTCCGGGCCGTCGGCCACGGCGAAGCCGATTTTGCGAAAACTGCGGACGATGTCCTCGGTCACCTGGGTCAGGGGATGGAGTTTGCCTAAGGGGCGGCGGCGTCCGGGCAGCGTGAAATCGGTGGGTTCGGCGGGCAGGGCGGCTTTGAGTTGCAAATTGTGGCGGCGGGCAGTCATCGCCGCTTCCAGGGCCGACTTGGCCTGATTGATGAGCTTGCCGGCGGCGGGGCGTTCTTCTTTGGGCAAGGCGGCCAGTTGTTTCATCAGCGCGGTGAATTCTCCGTGGGGGCCTAGCCAGGTTCCCTTGGCCTGCTCCAGCGCGGCCAGATCGCCGGCCGCCTGGAATTCGGCCAGCGCGGCCTCTTTCAGCGGCTCTATTTCGGCAAGGAGAGACATAATCTAAAACCCTCGTCCGATTGGATGGCGGAGGGATGCCTCCGCCACGGCAAATCAGGCCGTCTTGGCCGACTTGGCCTTGAGGGCGTTCTGGGACATTTGCACCAACTCCTGGAAGGCCGCGCTGTCTGTGGCGGCCAGATCGGCCAGCACCTTGCGGTCCAGGGCGCACTTGGCGGCTTTGAGGCCCTCCATAAACCGGCTGTAGGTCATGCCGGCGGCCCGGGTGGCGGCGTTGATGCGAACCTGCCAGAGGGCGCGGTAATTGCGTTTCTTGGTTTTGCGGTCGCGGTAGGCGTATTGCAGGCCGTGATCCAAGGCGTCGGAGGCGTAGCGGTAAAGTTTGGAGCGCTTGAGGCGGAAGCCCTTGGCGGCTTTGATGGTGCGCATCCGGCGCTTGCGGGAGGCGGGGGAATTGGTGACACGCATGGGAACTCAGGGGGAAAGGGTTAATGGCTGAAGGGCAGATTCTGCAAAATGCGGTAAGCATCCGTCGGGTCCACTTGTTTGGAGGTGCCGAGGTTGCGGCGGCGCTTGGGTTTTTTGATTTGGAGGAGGTGGCGTTTGCCCGCGCGGGAACGCATGACTTTGCCGGTGCCGGTGATCCTGAACCGTTTGGCCACCGATTTCTTGGTCTTAATGCCTTTTGGTCGTCGCATAATCTGTCTCTTAAAAAGAACGCGCAATATAGGGCCGCCGCCGCCTGGGCGCAAGAGGTTTCTTGGTTTAATTGCGGAGCGGCACAGGGCGCCGGAAAGTTTTTATAAATAAATTCACCGGCTTCATGCTGGCTTAAGGTGCCCCGGAGTAAGGTGGCAGCATGAAGATTAAATTGGATTGCCGGCTGCGCCCCGCCTGTCGCGAGACCTCCAGCCGGCAGCCGCAGAATGACAAAGCAAGAAAGGAAGACACATTATGAAGACAATGACAAAAGCAATGCTGGCCGTGTTGGCGCTGGGCGCGTCGGCATGGGTAGTGATGGCGCAGGATGAGAACGGCCCAGGCCCGGGCGGGCCGGGCGGGCCGGGGCCTGGAGGGCAATTTCACGGCAATGGCGGGCCGGGTGGTCCGGGCGGCCCCAATGACGTTGGTCCCAGCGGCCCGGGCGGGCCTGGGTGCCCTGGTGGCCCTGGTGGTCCCGGCGGCCCTGGTGGTGGCCCGCCTGCTGGTGGTTTCGGCCCGCCTACTGGCGCCGGTGGTCCTGGTGGTGGCGGCCCGCCTCCGGGTGGTCCCGGTGACTTCGGCCCGCCTCCGGGTGGTCCTAGTGGTTTCGGCCCGCCGCCTGGTCCTGGCGGCCCGGGTGGTGGCGGCCCGCCTCCTGGTCCTGGCGGCCCTGGTGGTGGCGGCCCGCCTCCTGGCCCTCCGCCCGCTGATCAATAACCAAGATTGAACGCGCGCCGAATCAGATTGCCCATCGGCAGCCAGCCCCGGTCGCAGCAACCTGCGGCCGGGGCTTTTGATTTTTAACCCGGCCATCAAGAATCATCCCAGTCACTGCGGATTGTTCGTCGTGCCATCGAACTGGGAGGAGGTTTTGAGCCATTCATTACGTTGCAATTACGCTGTTTACAGGATCAAGCGGGGATTTCGGGCGTGTGGTTTCCAGGAAACCGGCGGGATGGAATGGGCGTGTACAAAAAAAACCGGGCTAAATGATCAGGGGATGATCAAGAAGCCCGGGGAATTTTCGAATTTGGTACAAATGTAGTTTATGGGGTTTCCCGGTTGCTGCCTGTACCTAACCGCAACCGAAATCACATTGGGCAAAGAAAGAACAATTTTTACATTTTTGCCCTCAAAATCAAAATCCGACCCTTGCATTAAGAAAGCATCATTTGTTTCATTAGTCAAGACATTCTTTCACTTATTTTTGTTCAAAAAAAAGTGCAATATTTTTTCAGATTCCTGTTTACACGCCGTCTTTGGTTGCTAGTATCCCCTGAGCGGCGGCATGCCTCCGCCAGACGAAGGACAAGCCCATGAAAAAAATAGACGCGATCATTAAGCCTTTCAAACTCGAAGAAGTCAAAGAAGCCCTGGCCGGTGTGGGCATCCAGGGCCTGACGGTTTCGGAGGTGAAGGGATTTGGCCGGCAAAAGGGCCACACGGAGATTTATCGCGGCAGTGAGTACACGGTGGATTTTCTGCCCAAGATCAAGATTGAAGTCGTGCTGGCCGACTCCCTGGTGCCGTCCGCGGTGGAGGCCATCGTCCGCTCCGCCAAAACCGGGAAGATCGGCGACGGCAAAGTTTTCGTCAGCAACATTGAAAGCGCCGTTCGCATCCGCACTGAAGAGTCGGGCGAAGAGGCGCTGTAATGCAACCCCCTCCCGCCTGGAGCGTGGAGTGTCCGTTTGTCCCCTGAACCTGAAACAAAACCAAGCAAAACCCAATAAAACCGTTCCATGAACACCCCAAAAAGCGTATTAGAACTCGCCAAGAAACGCGCCGCCAAGATGGTGGACGTGAAATTTGTTGATACTTTCGGAACCTGGCAACATTTCAGTTGCCCGATTTCCGAGTTGACCGAGGAAAGTTTCACCGAGGGCCTCGGCTTTGACGGCTCTTCCATTCGCGGCTGGAAGTCCATCGAGGCCTCCGACATGCTCGCCATGCCCGACCCCAACACCGCCTTCATGGACCCCTTCTGCGCGGTGCCCACCCTTTCCCTGACCTGCACGATTTCCGAGACGGGCACCAAGGAGACTTACACGCGCGATCCCCGCGGCATCGCCCAGCGCGGGGAAAAGTATCTCCTGTCCACCGGCCTGGCCGACGCCGCCGTGTTCGGGCCGGAGGCCGAGTTTTTCATATTTGACAGTGTGCAGTTCGACGCCAAATCCAACGGCACGTTCTATTCCGTGGACTCGGAGGAGGCCATCTGGAACAGCGGCCGGGACGAAGCCCCAAACCTGGGCAACAAGATCCGCCATAAGGAGGGCTACTTCCCGGTCGCCCCGCTGGACACCCAGCAGGACATCCGCAC
>Ga0181536_10000556_pt1 | contig 45162 bp, 40 predicted proteins | sample PEATcosm2014_Bin_41_FD_121105 | JGI IMG/M metagenome (GOLD analysis project Ga0181536, IMG submission 121105) | Peatland microbial communities from MTU Mesocosm Facility, Houghton, MI, USA - PEATcosm2014_Bin17_60_metaG | ecosystem: Environmental > Terrestrial > Soil > Wetlands > Peat | place...
CAGAAGACCGCAGAGGAGGTGACCGAGAGGGCTTAACGCAACCCAGCGTCGGCCGCTACGCGGCCTCCGACCGGAGGTGTACGAAAACTCCGGACTGGGTGTACGAAAACTCCGGAATACTCAAACGCCGTCGAGGAGCACGCCAGCCATCAGCGGCAGCAGGCGGGTTTCAACATGAGGTGGAGTCTGAGCCACCGCCTGTCTACTACTCCCGCCCTCCATAGACCTCCAAGAGGCGTGATTCTGCGGCTTCCAGGCGAGCCAGCATCACCGAGGCGAACCTTTTGATCAGCTCGTAGCCGAAGACCGGGTCGGCCTCGGCTTTTGCGCGAAGGCAGAGGGCGTCTACGGCGATGGCTCCGACTGGTTCGGTGGCACGAGCGTCGAACTGCCAGCGGTAGGGGGGAAACAGCCACGACCACCCGACCGCCGCCCCCGGCCCCAGGGTCTCAATCACCAGCGGCGGGCGTCCCGGAGCGCGTGTCTCCAGAGTCACCTGGCCCCTTCGCAGCAGGTACAGCGTGTTTGCAGCTTCACCTTCGATCAGCAAGAGCTCTCCGGGCCTCACGGCCACGTTGCGGGCACAGCCCGTCACAAGCGAGGCCATGTTGCCCGACATCCCAGCGAGAAGCGGATGGTTGGCAACCAGAGCCGCGAGGTCCTCTGGCATGTGCGTGCCTCCTTCGCTGAGAGGCTCGGTGATCTGTGGCGGATTCTGGGGCACGGTGCCCTCCTCGGTCCTGCGCCAACTTACTTGACGGTAGGTTATTTTTAGCTTACCATCCGTTAAGTAAGCAACTCGACGACCCGACCGGTGAGGGTCCGGGCCGAGCGGTTGACTGAAGCCCCAGGGAGGGGCACTGTGCGAGAGGACCGAAGATGTGGGGCGTCTCAGGAGTGAAGACGGTGCCAGCTGTGGCCGACGGCGACGCAGTGGTGCCTAGGAACGAGCAACTTCGCGTGGCCGACTGGCTCTTCCGGTCGAACTACGCGGGTCTGATCTGGTTGGTAGTTCGCGTCTGGCTCGGCTTCCAGTGGTTGAACGCTGGCTATCAGAAGATCTGGGGCAGCGAGAGGATGCTGTTCTGGTACGGCGGTGGCGGGGGCGTGTACGGCTTTGCCAGTGGTGGTGTCGCGGCTAACCGCACACCTATGGGCGCTGTCGGCTACGGCTGGTGGGCCGCATTCCTGCACAACTTCGTCATGCCGAACGCGTCTTGGATAGCGAAGCTGGTCGCCATAAGCGAGTGCGCCGTTGGTATCGGCCTCATCCTTGGGCTGTTCACGGGCTTCGCCGCCTTTGTTGCCGTGTCGCTGAACTTCACCTACATGATGACCGGCACCGCCGGTGTCAACCCGCTGTACGCGTTGGCCGGCGTGTTGCTGGCGCTGGCATGGAGGAACGCCGGGCTGTTTGGCGCGGACCGCTACGTGCTGAAAGCAGTGGGAACCCCGTTCCATGCGGGGCCACTGCTCCGCAGGGTGACCTACCATCGGCGGCCCCGACTTGTTGAGCGCCCGCTTGCTGGCGTGACGGACTAGAGCCCGCTCTTCACTTCCAAGGGGAAGGGCGGCAGCAGCTCCTCATCGCCCGCCGGCTTGGTCACACTTCGGCGAGTTTCACGCTCGAACCGCTACGGGCCCCTGTTCGAGGACGCCGGTTTGGCTGCGGCAGCACCCGTGGCGGCGATGGTGGATGGCCCTGTCACACCAACAGTGACCAGTAAGTGACCAGTCGGCCCTTTCGCGGCTCGAGGCACAACACCGACCTGCGAAAGCGTTGTGGGTTAGCGACAGAACTCCCTGATCACGATCTTTCTCGTCTCCGGCTCGGTCGTGTCCCAGCTTTAGCCGACGCTTTGCACACCTAACCGAGAAGGTCGTCCACCTCACTCACTGCGAGGGCCTCGAGCTCTCTTACGAGCTGACGCAGGCGCCTGTCGGCGGCAAGCAGTGGCTGGAGCCGCTCGGCCTGTGCGGGACTGAGTGTCCTTGTCACCTGATGGTCGCCGTCCTGTCTCATCCAGGTTGGATAGGGCCCGTGCAAACGAGGTGGATCGCCGTGGCAGTGGCAGCCAGAGCTCTGACAGCGTGTGGAGCGCGTGACGAGCGAGCCGGGTAGCACGACACCGAGTCGGGCGATCTCGGCCAGGATCTCGCGGCGGCGCTGCTGTGGTCCCATCGCGTTCAAGCATCCCTCATCTGTGACCTTGATTAGTATACTATTCAAGGTTACGGATGCCATCCTGCCCGAGCGCGAGGCCAACGTGGTGCGCGCAGCCGCTCGGTTCTGCGACAACTAGGGTCTTCATGCGCCGATCTGCGAGGAGATCATTGAGGCATTCGTTCAACAGGGCCTGTGTGGTCTTGCGCCCTGGTCCAAGGCCACCTACCGCTCGGTGCTGAGAAGGCTGTCCGGCACACGAGGCTCTGTGAGTGCGGCCCGGCAACGTCACACCCAAGGCGCATAGTTCAGGGCGTGCGGTTCTGTCGCCGTGAATGGGTTGGTTGTGTCGCCAACCGCGGTGCCCGGAGCGGGACTTGAACCCGCACGCCCTTTCGGACAACGGCTTTTGAGGCCGCCGCGTCTGCCATTCCGCCATCCGGGCCCGTAGGGCGAGCGTAGCTGGCCTGATGCACACAGAACACCTCTTGGACCTGCAAGCCTGAAGGTAATGGGAGAGGCAACGGCCGGCGATCCGTCCCGGCGCCCGGGACTGGCGTCCTTTGATGCCGCGGCGGGCGCCGGGTCACCTGCGGAGCCCAGTGGTGCCGCGGGCCCGAGCAGCACGGCAACGATCGCTCACGCCGTCCGGCACGAGCTTCGAGGTGCCCTAAGGCCGTCCGAGCTCGCGGAGGCCGCCGTTCTCGGTGACCTCGGGCTCGTCCTCGAAGTACTCGGCTGGTTCGTGCCGCTCGTCGGCGCGGCCTTTCAGGGCTTGGCGATCGTTCCGTTCGCGGCGCTCGCAGCCCGCCAGCGGGCACGGACTGCGGTGGTGGCGATGTTCGCGGCCAGCTCGGTCTCGTTCCTCGTCGGAGGAGTCGGGATCGTCGTGGAGACGGTTATCGCCGGCTCGCTCGGGCTTGCCGTCGGCACCGCTTACCGGCGGAGCTGGAACCCGGCCACGGCGGTGCTCATCGCCACGGTCACGGCCGGAATCCCGGTTGCCGTGATCTCGCTCGTGGGAGAGGCTCTCTCGCCAGGGCTTCGACGCCTGGCCTTCGCACAGGTGGAGATCCTGTGGCACGACATGCGGGCCGGCCTCAAGCTGGTCGGCTCCGACTCGCTCGTGACGTCGGGCGACCAGGCGCTCCGGTGGGTAATCGACCACTGGTGGCTGACGGTGCCGTTGTTCGAGCTTCTCGCCATCGTGCTCGCAGCGGCGCTGTGCGCCCGCTACCTGTGGCCGCTCCTGGTGCGTCTCGAGCATGATTCGCCGGCCCCTGCGGAAGCGTCGCCCTGGCCAGGCCCCGACACCGTCGCTCACGCCGGAGCTGCGGCAGGCATCGAAGCTGCCGACAGGGCGCCGGTGCCCGTCGAGCTCGACCGGGTCTCGTACCAGTATCCGGGCAGCAATGCCTGGGCGGTAGCGCAGGTCTCCCTGAGCGTCGAGCCCAGGTCGTTTCTTGCTGTCGTCGGCCCGAATGGCTCGGGCAAGTCGACTCTCGTGCGCCTGGTGGCCGGGCGCCTGTCGCCGACGCTGGGCACGGTGAGGAGGGCAGGTGATCCGGGGCTCGGTGTGCCGGGCGGCACGTCCATGATCTTCCAGCGGCCAGAAAGCCAGGTGCTGGGGGTTCGTGCACGCGACGACGTGGTCTGGGGGCTGCCGCCGACGCCGCGGCCGGACGTGGGGGCGTTGCTGGCCCGGGTGGGGCTCGCAGGCTTCGAGGAGCGCGAGACAGCCGGGCTCTCCGGCGGGGAGCTGCAGAGACTCGCGATCGCCGCTTGCCTGGCTCGTGAGCCGCGGCTGCTCATCTCCGACGAGGCGACGGCGATGATCGACGGGCCCGGACGGGCCGAGGTCGTCGCTTTGCTCGAGTCGCTTGCCGCCGCGGGGATCACGGTCGTCCATGTCACCCACCGCGAAGCCGAGGCGGCCAAGGCGGGCACGGCGATCCTCATGCTCGCGGGGCGCTTGGTGCCTTCGCCGCTGACGCGACCGGGCGCGCCGGCTCCCCGCGCGGGCTCGAAGCCGGGGCGTGAGAAGGCGTGGGCCGTGGTCACGCGACCAGCCGTGCCCGAGTGGTCCCGCAAGCCCCAGCGATCGTTCTTACGCGTGCGGGGACTGGGCTACGTGTACGCGCACGGCACGCCGTGGGCCCGTCGCGCGTTGGAAGATGTCGAGCTCGATCTCCACCGGGGTGAGGGCATCGTGGTCACCGGGGACAACGGGTCGGGCAAGTCGACATTTGCCTGGATCCTCGCAGGTCTCCTCGCCCCGACCGAGGGCGAGGTGCTGCTCGAAGGCCAGGCTGTCGTCGCCGGCACAGGTGCGGTTGGGATCTCGTTTCAACATGCCCGCCTCCAGCTCATCCGCCCGACCGTGTTGTCGGATGTCGAGTACGGCGCCGACAAGGACCGTGCGGCCGCCGCCCTTCGATCAGTCGGTCTGGATCCGGTGACCATGGGGCCGAGGCGGGTCGACGAGCTTTCCGGCGGCGAGCAGCGGCGCGTCGCCCTCGCCGGGCTGCTTGTGCGCGATCCGGTCCTTCTCGTGCTCGACGAGCCCTACGCAGGACTGGACGACGAGGCGAGAGCGGGGCTCGCGACGATTCTCGCCCGGCTGCGCGACGAACGGAAGATGGCCACTGTGGTCGTCTCGCATGACCTCGACAACGCGGAACTGCTCGGCGATCGGTTGGTCATCCTCGAGTCCGGGCGCGTCGTGGGTGAGCGGACGGTTGGGAGCCGCGCGTGACCACGACCGGGCCGAGGCGGGCAGGAGGACTTCTCGGGGCCGCGGACGATGACCCCCGCAGGCGCGCCCGCAACCTGCGGCTCGGCGAGATCCACGTGGTGCGGTTCGTGCCTGGGACAAGCCCGCTGCACCGCATGTGGGCGGGCAGCAAGCTCGTCGCGCTTGGACTGCTCTCGATCGGCCTTCTTCTCTGGCCGTCGTGGAAGTCGATCGGCATCATGGGCGCGCTGGTGCTCATCGCGTTCCTGGCGGCGCGCCTGCCAAGAGGGATCAGCCCGAGGCTCCCGTGGTGGCTGGGCGGTGTCCTGGTGGCCGGCGCCGTCTTCGCCCTCGTCTCGGGTGGCCCGCCGGAGGTCCACCTCGGTTCGCTCAGGGTGGGCCTTGGCGGCCTTGGCAACTTCACGCGTTTTTCGATGGTGGGCGTCGACGTGCTCGCGGGTGCCGCGTTGCTCGGTTGGACGACGCCCTTGGCCGACCTGTCGCCCGCTCTCGGGAGACTGCTCGGTCCGTTGGGCCACGTCCGCGTGCCCGTCGAGGAGCTCGTGGGTGCGATAGCGCTCTCCATCCGCTGCTTGCCGTTGCTGCTCGAAGAGGCGCGGGTGCTCCGGGCGGCCCGCAGGGCTCGCCGGCCGGCCAACCCTCGGTCGTTCAGAGAGCTCGGCGACGAGGCCGTCGAGGTGGTCTTCGGAGCGCTCGCCAACGCAATCCGACGCGCAGGGGAGATCGCCGAGGCGATCGAGGCCAGAGGCGGTGTGCCCACCGTTGCTCCCGAGACCCACCCGTTCGCACGGATTGACGCGCTCAGCCTGGCTGTCAGTGCGCTGGCGGTCGCCGCCATGGCTGTCCTTCGCTGAGGGTCCCGGCCGGCCCCCCTGCTGCGCCTGGCCGGCCCCGTTCCGGTCCCGGCTGGCCCCGGACCCGGCCGCCGGCTCCGATCGGATGACAAATGAAGCAAGAGCCCCGTCGTAGACTTCTTGCGTGAAGCGCGACGAAGTGGAACGCCGTCTGCTGGAGGTCCACGCGCGTCTGGTGCGCGCCCGGCAAGAGCTGGCCGTCGCCGAAGAGCAGCTGGACGTGTTCCTCGAGACCGCGGACGAGGCACGCATCCGGTCACTTGTCTCCGAGACACCGTTGGCCGACCGTGACTGGCAGGACGCCCAACGCCACGTCGAGGTGATGATGCATGGCCGCGACACCGCCAGAGCCCGTGTCACCGAGCTGGAGCGTGTGCAGGACGAGCTGCTCAGCAAGCTCGTAGTGTGAACAGCAGTCGGCCGCAAGAGACACCCATGAGTCAGTAAAGGAGCGGACTCGTTGACCAGAACCGTCGTGATCGCGGAAGACGAGGCGATCGTTCGCCTCGACCTGCGCGAGATACTCGAAGAGCAGGGCTTCGACGTCGTCGGCGAGACGGGACGCGGCGACGAGGCCGTCGAGCTCACGAGGCAGCACCGGCCTGACCTGGTGATCCTCGACATCAAGATGCCGGGGCTCGACGGGTTGTCGGCGGCCAGCGAGATCAACCGCGACCGGACCTCAGCGGTGCTCATCCTCACGGCTTTCAGCCAGCGAAACTTGATCGAGCAGGCCCGTGACGCCGGGGCGCTCGCCTATCTCGTCAAGCCTTTCCAGCAGGACGAGTTGCTGCCGGCCATCGAGGTCGCTCTGGCGAGGTTCAGCGAGATGCAGGCGCTCGAGGCGGAGAATGCCGCGCTTGCCGACGACAAGCGCAATCTCGAGGAGCAGTTGGTGACGCGCCGCTGGGTCGACCGGGCCAAGGGCAAGCTCATGGACGATGAGGGGATGCGGGAGGCGGACGCGTTCACCTTCATCCAGCAGACCGCCATGAACCAACGTACGACGATGCGCGAGATATCGGAGAAGATCGTCGAGGGCACGATCGTCCCCTAGCGCGTCCGTTCGAGCAGGGCCTGTTGGAGCCCAGCCCCGCTGCGCAGGCGGGTGACGGAAAGCCGCCGCCAGATGGCCAGGCCAAGAGCGACCGCTCAAGACTTCCGCGACTCGGCGCGTCACGGCTGACCGCGCTCGGTTTAGCATGCAGGCAGTGGCGCGTGACCTTCTTCTCGACGGCCACTCCCTCGCGTACAGGGCGTGGTTCGCCCTGCAGGAGGCGCAGCTGTCGACGGCATCCGGCCAGGAGACCCAGGCCGTATTCGGCTTCGTCTCGATGCTCGCGAAGTTGCTCGAGGACCAGTCGCCGACCGGCATGGCGGTGGCATTCGACCGGCGCGAACCGACGTTTCGTGATGCCCTTGCCGCGACCTACAAGGCGGGTCGGCCTACGACACCAGAGCCGCTTCTCGAGCAGATCGAGCTCATACGCAGGCTTGTCGAGACCCTCGGGGTTCCCGCCGTAGATGCCGAGGGATACGAGGCCGATGACGTGATCGCGACGCTTGCCACGCGTCTTTCCGGCGAAGGGCATGAGGTTGTGATCGTGACCGGCGACCGGGACGCGTACCAGCTCGTGCGCGATCCGCTCGTGAAGGTTCTGTACAACCGCCGCGGAGTGACCGACTACGTGCTCTACGACGAGGCTGGTATCCAAGAGAGGACCGGCGTGCGCCCGGAGCTGTACCCGTTCCTGGCTTCGCTGCGCGGCGATCCCTCCGACAACCTCCCGGGCGTCCCAGGGGTGGGGGACAAGACCGCAGCCAAGCTCGTCAACACCTACGGCGATGTCGACGCGCTCTACGCGCATCTGGAGGAGCAGACGCCGAGACTCAGGGCCTCCCTTGCCGACCACGAGGCGCAGGTGCGGCTCAACTTGCAGATGACCCCGCTGGTGCGCGACGTGCCGCTCGCGTGTGTGACAGATGACCTCGTCCTCGGCCGGTCAAGGCGCGAGGAGATGCGCAGCCTGTTCGAGCTCCTGGAGATCCGGGGCCCCCGCGATCGGATCTTCAAGCAACTCGATCGCCTGGAGCCGCTGGCCAGGCGGTCCCCAGGTGTTGGCGGGGATGGCTCGGCCGGGCCCGGTGCCACGTCCGCGCCCGCTCCCGAGCCGGCGTCACGGCCCGTTCTGGTCGTGCTGCTCGAAGAGCTCGAAGGTGCCCGGGCCTGGCTCAGTTCGCTGGCGGCCTCACCTGACCAGGTTGGCATCGAGGCGGTATGGGCGGGCGCGCCAGGCCGATCCGCAGTCGAGGGGCTCGCCCTTGCGGCGCTCGAGGAGGCCGGCGTGTCCGCTGGCGACGAGGAAAGGCCCGAGGATCGGGCTGTGCCGAACGACCGGCCGCTTGTGGTGGGCTGGTTGGACGGCAGGCGGATCGCCGAGCCAGGCGTCGTCGAGGCTCTCCAGAACGTGCTCGGTGCAAGGCTGGACGGAGCTCTGCGCGTCGTTGCTCACCGCGCCAAGGAGATCATGCGCGCCCTCGAGCCACAGGGAGTTCGTTTCACCGGGCTCGAGCTTGATACCGCGGTCGCCGCCTACCTGCTCGATGCCCGGGAAGGCCAGGCCTCGCTGTCGGGGCTGGCCAGTCTCGTGCCGACGCTCGGCTCCGGCGCCGGGCGGGCGCAACGGGGTCGTGTGACTGAACAGCTGGGGTTCGACCTCGGGAACGGAGACTCGGCTGACGACCGGGCGGGGGATGCCGACGCCACAGCGCCGGAGGCGAGGCAGGCCGCGGCACAGGTGGCCATGCTCGGCTGGCTCGCTCCCGGGATCCGCCGAGCACTGCAGGAGACCGGGGCGACTCGCCTCTATGAGGATGTCGAGCGTCCGCTCATCCGCGTGCTGGCGAAGATGGAGCTCGCGGGGATCGCGGTCGACATCGACAAGCTGCGGGCCATCGGCGACGAGCTGACCTCGGAGGCACGAAGGCTGGAGGCCGAGGTCCAGCAGCTGGCCGGCGAGGAGTTCAATGTCAACTCGACTCCCCAACTGCGGCGCATCCTGTTCGACAAGCTTCAGCTCGTTCCCCAGAAGCGCACCAAGACCGGGTACTCCACCGACGCGCAGAGCCTCTTGCGTCTGCGCGACGCCCACCCGCTCGTGGACACCCTGCTTCGATACCGAGAGGTCGAGAAACTTCGCTCCACCTACGGAGAGGGCCTGCTCGCTGAGGTCGCGCCCGACGGGCGCATTCACGCCTCGTTCAACCAGACCGTCGCCCGCACTGGCCGGCTCTCCTCGGACCAGCCGAACCTGCACAACATCCCGGTGCGCAGCCTCATCGGGCGTCGCTTCCGAGAAGCCTTCGTGCCGAGCGTCGGCTGCGAGCTGCTGGTCGCGGACTACGACCAGATCGAGCTGCGTGTCATCGCCCATCTGGCCGACGATCCCGGCCTGGTCGGGGCTTTTCGCTCCGGGCTTGACATTCACAACACGACAGCGGCGAGGGTCTACGGCGTCGAAGCTTCCGAGGTGACCCTGGCGATGCGTTCGAAGGCGAAGATGATCTCCTACGGCCTCGCGTACGGGATGGAGGCCTACGGGCTGTCCCGGCGCCTTGGCGTCGGGGTCGAGGAGGCGGCAGCGATCCTTGCGCAGTACTTCGCCGCGTTCCCGAACGTGAAGCAGTACATGGAGCGCTCGGTGGCCGAAGCCCGGGGGCGCGGGTACACCGAGACCTTGCTCGGCCGGCGTCGCTATCTGCCCGAGCTCGACTCGAGCAACTTCCGCGTGCGCCAGGCGGCCGAGCGTCAAGCGATGAACGCCGGCATCCAGGGCCTGGCGGCGGACATCTTCAAGGTCGCGCTGGTGCGCCTTGACAAGGCGCTGGAGGAGCGTGGCCTGTCGAGCCGGATCGTGCTCCAGGTCCATGACGAGATCCTCGTCGAGGCGGTCGCCGCCGAGCGCGACGAAGCCCTTGCACTGACGCTGGAGACCATGGAGCACGCCTTCGAACTGCGGGTTCCCCTGGCAGTGCACGTGGCCGTCGGCGACAGCTGGGCGGCCGGCAAGGAGCCTGCGATAGACCCAGACGCCGACTTCGAGCTGGCCGATCCTCTCGAGCAGGACGAGCCGGCCATGTGACATTGTGGGCTTGGCCTGGCCGACGGGTACCATTGTTAAGCGACCATGACGGCCGTAGCCAAGTCCCGGTCCGCTGTGCACCAGCGGGCGCAGATCCCAGACCGATTCCCATAACCGACGGCGGCCCAGCGCGGTCCGCTGTTGGCGCTGACCAGTCCGAAAAGAGAGCGACCTACTTCCGATGTCCGACACGACGAGCACCCTCACCGCCGATTCCCTTCCAGATGAAGAGCGTCATGGCACCTTTGACGCCGACGGGGTCTACGTTCCCCGCAAGATCGTCGAGGACGACCTCGGCGAGATGTCCTTCGAGGACGCGATCGACAGGACCATCGTCGCCTTCGAGGACGGAGACGTAGTCACGGGCAAAGTGGTGAAGGTCGACAAGGACGAGGTGCTCCTCGACATCGGCTTCAAGTCCGAAGGTGTGATCCCGGCGCGCGAGCTGTCCATCCGCCACGACCTCGATCCTCACGAGGTCGTCTCGGTCGGGGACGAGATCGAAGCGCTCGTGCTCCAGAAGGAGGACAAGGAAGGTCGCCTGATCCTTTCGAAAAAGCGTGCCCAGTACGAGCGCGCCTGGGGCACCATCGAGGGGGTCAAGGAGTCCGGCGGCGTCGTGCGCGGCCTGGTCATCGAGGTTGTCAAGGGTGGCCTCATCGTCGACATCGGTCTGCGCGGGTTCCTCCCGGCATCGCTCGTCGAGCTTCGGCGCGTGCGCGACCTCCAGCCCTACATCGGCAAGTCGCTCGAGGCCAAGATCATCGAACTGGACAAGAACCGCAACAACGTCGTGCTGTCACGGCGGGCGTGGCTCGAGGAGACCCAGCGGGAGCAGCGGGGCGAGTTCCTGGTGAACCTGAAGCCAGGCGAGATTCGCAAGGGTGTCGTGTCGTCGGTCGTGAACTTCGGCGCGTTCGTCGACCTCGGCGGTATGGACGGGCTCGTGCACGTCTCGGAGCTGTCGTGGAAGCACGTCGACCACCCCTCCTCGGTCGTCGCGGTTGGCGACGAGGTGACGGTCCAGGTGCTGGACGTCGATCTCGACAAGGAGCGGATCAGCCTGTCCCTGAAGGCGACACAGGTAGACCCCTGGCAGGAATTCGCCACGAACCACCGGATCGGCGAGCTCGTCTACGGCAGGATCACCAAGCTCGTGCCCTTCGGCGCTTTTGTGCAGGTGGGCGACGGCATCGAGGGCCTCGTGCATATCTCGGAGATGGCGACGCACCACGTCGACCTACCTGAGCAGGTCGTCACGCCCGGTGAGGAGCTCTGGGTGAAGATCATCGACATCGACCTCCAGCGCCGCAGGATCAGCCTCTCGATCAAGCAGGCGGCTGAAGGCGGGGAGGTCGCCGAGGAGTACCGCGAGGCCTTCGGCGAGCACGCTTACGACGCGGAAGGCAACTACATCGGCTACGACTACTCGGCGACCGACTTCACCCCGGAGACCGAGAGCCAGGCGGCATGGGCGGACCTGTTGGCGGCCAACGAGGCCGCAAGCGCGTCAGCGTCTGAGCAAGGTGCCAGCGCGCCGGTCGTCGAGGAACCGATCGCGGGTCCACAGGGCACAGGCGGCGCCGTGGAGGCCGAAGCTGTCGGAGAGGGCACCTTGGAAGCGGTGGTTGTCGGTGGGGATTCGCCAGAGGTGCCTGCCGCGCCGGCGCCAGAGATGACAGGCGAACCGGCGCCCGAGATGACAGGCGAACCGGCGCCCGAGGTGACCGCCGATTCGGCGTCTGAACTGACCGTCGAGCCTGAGGCACCGGCTCGGTCCGAAGAGGCACCCGCGGAGTAGGCACGTCAAGTCCGGCCGGCCCGGGTGGGTAGCTGCCGCTCTTCAGTGACCTCTGGAAGGGTGTCTGGGACATCCTCACAACCGCTTGAGGATGGAGGGTCGCGGCTACCATGCGTCGATGCACCCGGTGAATGCGCTGGTGAGGTCACCCGAGGTGCCGCCGCCGCAGGCGGGAAGCACCGGGACTCGCAGCCGCCCGCCGAGTAGGACCCTCGAGCAGACCGTCGCGCCAGCATCTGGGGCGGTGCTCATCGCCGGCGAGCTTGCCGCGAGCCGAATCCGACAACAGGTCGTGGGCGCGCGGGTCTGCGACACGCCGCTCGAGATCCTCCAGGGCGAGAGCCCCTATCGTTACGCGCCGTCGTGAGCGGGCGGACGATCAGCCCCGGCACTGCCACAGCGCAGTGGGCGGTCGTGTCTCCAGCGCTACGAGCCTCCGCCCTCCCGTTCCTCGCGTCGAGAGCGATCGTGCTGCTTGGGCTCGGCGCCGCCCGCTTCGCTGTGAGCGATCTCCGGTTGGGCTCGGCGGCGCGCGCCGCCAGTCGTGCCGGCCTGCTCGGCTGGGATGCCGGCTGGTACGAGAGCATCACCGCCCATGGCTACGCCGCTCTGGGCAACGGCGCGTTGCGTTTCTTCCCGTTGCTGCCTGTGTTGGCGAGATCATTCCGGGCGCTGCCTGGCACGACGGCCGGCTTGTCGTTGATCGTCGTGGCGAACATCGCTTGCTTGGCGGCCTTTGCCGTGCTCTACCGCCTAGTCATGTTCGAGCTCGGCGACCAAGGGTGTGCTCGCCGGGCAGTGTGGCTGCTCGCCCTCGCACCGCCGGCCTTCGTGCTCGTGATGGGCTACGCGGAGTCGCTCCTGATCCTGACCTCGCTGGTCGCTTTCCTGGGCTTTAGAGAGCACCGCTACGGGCTTGCGATCTGCGCCGCGTTCCTGGCCGGGCTGTGCCAGAGCTTCGGGATGCTGTTGGCGATCCCGGCAGCGCTCGAGATGGCCGCGGGCTGGCGCTCGCTATCTGGCCGTGAGCGCATCATCGGCGTCGGCACAGTGCTCGCGGCCCCGGCCGGCGCGGCGGCGTATCTCGGATGGGCCCAGGAGGTAGTCGGGAGCTTCCTGCTCCCGTTGCGTGAGCAATTCTCAGTACCGCACCGGAGCGCGATCGCCGATCCGCTCGTGACCTTTGCGCGCGACATGCGTGACCTGCTGCACGGTACGCACATCGGAACCGCGGAGCACGCTTTCTGGGCGGTGTTGCTGATCCTGCTCGCAGCGTTCATCCTCTGGAAGCTCCCCGCTGCCTATGGGTGGTACGCGGTGGCGACGCTGGCGGTGGTGCTGACAGGTTCGAACCTCGACTCTCTCGAGCGGTACGGGCTCGGTTGCTTTCCTTTCGCGATCGCCGCAGCGATGCTCACGAGAAGCCGCAAGACCTACCTGGTGGTGATCGGGCTCTCGGGCTCGATGCTGCTCACCTACGCGATGCTCACCTTTCTCGGCATCTATGTACCCTGACGCTCCGCGAGGTCGCGGACCAGTGAGCCGGCTCGGACTGCTGTCATGCCATGATGGCGCCATGATGACGCCGGCGGATGGTCTCGGGAGCTGACGCGCCCGGTCTGGAGGGCAACGGGCCCGGTGCAGTCGTCATCGTCGGCGCGGGCCCGGCGGGCTTGACCGCCGCGTACGAACTCGCCAAGCGAGGTGCCACCAGCACGGTCTTCGAGATGGACACCGTCGTAGGAGGGCTATCACGCACCGCGCAGCGGGAGGGATGGCGATTCGACATCGGGGGGCACCGTTTCTTCACGAAGGTGCCAGAGGTCGAGGCCGTGTGGCGAGAGCTGCTTGGCCCGGAGGACTTCCTCTTGAGGTCCAGGCTGAGCCGGATCTACTACGAGGGGATGTGCTACGACTACCCGATCAGGCCCGAAGAGGCGCTTCGGGGCCTCGGGCTGGTCGAGTCGATCCGGTGCGGCCTCTCGTTTCTCTGGGTCCGGTTGCATCCTCCGAAGGATCTCGACATGTTCGAGGGTTGGACCGCCCGGGCTTTCGGGTGGCGGCTCTACCGGAAGTTCTTCAAGTCCTACACCGAGAAGGTCTGGGGAATGCCCGCGACAGAGATCAAAGCGGACTGGGCAGCCCAGCGGATCAAGAGCCTGACGCTCGGGAATGTGATCAGGAACGCGTTCGCCCCGAGACGCACACGGACCGTCATCACCTCGCTGGTCGAGGAGTTCCACTACCCGCGGCTCGGCGCGGGAATGATGTGGGAGCGGGCCCGAGAGCTCGTGGAGGATCAGGGCTCCAGGGTGTTGCTCGGCACCCGGCTCGAGTCGATCCACCGTTGCGGCACTCGAGCGGTGACGGCCGTGACGCGGTCGGTCAGGGCCGAGGGGCCGGGCAGCGCGGCAGCGGTTGCAAGTGAGGCGGGCGAGTCGACCTCGACTGCGAGCTGGCCGTTCGACCACCTGATCTCCTCGATGCCGCTCTCCGAGCTTGTCCAGGTGATGGACCCGCCGGCACCTGAGGAAGTTCTCTCAGCTGCCCGCGCCTTGCACCACCGCGATTTCATCATCGTCGCTCTCGTGCTGCCCGCGGACCGCGGGTTCCCCGACCATTGGATCTACGTGCACTCGGACAAGGTGCGCGTGGGGCGCGTGCAGAACTTCGGCTCTTGGTCGCCCGAGCTAGTCAAGCAGGGCCGGACTTGCCTCGGGCTCGAGTACTTCGCCTTCGAGGGTGACGAACTTTGGACGATGCCGGACGGCGACCTCGTGGCCCTCGCTACCGGCGAGCTCGCGACGCTCGGCCTGGTGCAGCCCGACGAGGTCGAAAACGGCTACGTGGTCAGGATGCCCAAGGCCTACCCGGTCTATGACGAGGGCTATGACCTCAAGGTGCGGGTGATCCGGGAGTGGCTGGAAGCCGCAACGCCCAATGTCCATCCAGTCGGCCGAAGCGGCATGCATCGGTACAACAACCAGGACCACTCGATGCTGACCGCCATGCTCACCGTCGAGATCCTCTACGGGAGATCCTTCGACACCTGGGACGTGAACCTGGAAGCGGAGCACCACGAGCAGCAGGTCGGAACCCGGCCAAGCAATTCGGCGTCCCAAGACAGCGAGGCCCCGAGCTGAGCGAACAGCCGGTGGAAGGGGCCCTGGCGAACAGGGTGACCGATTTTCTTGTGCGTGACCGTGACGGGCGGCTCCTGCTCGTCGGAGCCACGGCCCGGTTAGTGTGGGCGCCCATGTCACGGACTGGCGAGGCACGCCAGGCGTTCGCCGAACATCGGTTCGGGGCTCAAGGCGCTCCATGATCGTCATCGGCCTGACGGGTGGGATCGGCTCGGGGAAGTCAACCGTCGCTCGGATGCTGGTGGGGCGCGGAGCTGTGCTGATCGATGCCGACGAGGTGGCCCGCGAGGTGGTCGAGCCTGGGCGAGCGGCTTATGCGAAGGTGGTGGAGCGCTTCGGAGACGACGTGGTCGCACCGGACAGGTGTCTTGATCGCTCGGCGATCGCCGCGATCGTCTTCGATGACCCAAGGGCTCTCGCCGATCTCAACGCGATCGTCCATCCCGAGGTTCGCGCGGAGATAGCGACCCGGCTTGCATCCCAGTCAGGGGGCGACAATGTCGTCGTGCTCGACATCCCCCTATTGGTCGAGGGCGGCGCCCCGGATCGATTCGGTCTGACGGGCGTGCTCGTCGTTGACGCGCCCGTGGATCTCGTGTTGGAGCGGCTGGTGAACCGGCGGCAGATGGATCGTTCCGACGCCGAGGCGCGCATCGCCAACCAGGCCGGCCGCCTCGAGCGTGTCGCACGGGCTGACTTCGTGATCATGAACGCGGGTACCCTGGACGAGCTCGAGGAGAAGGTCACCGATGCATGGGCCTGGATCGGGCGCCTACGGACCGAGGGTGTGGGCGGCGCCGGGAGTGGCGCGGGCAGTTCTTGAGCGGCCCCTCTCGCTGAGCGGGTGGACGTACTGTCTGGCATGAGCGACAAGCCAACCATCAGAGTCGAAGCGACCGGCACCGCGTCGGCTCCTCCTGACATTGCGAGAATCCGGCTCTTCACCTTCGCCGAGGACCCGGCGCCGGGCGACGCGCTCACCTCGTGCAGTCTGCTCACCGACCGGGTCCTGGCGGCCCTACGCGACGCCGGCATGGCCTCGTCCGACCTCGAGACGACCTCGATCGAACTGAACCAGCAACACCGGCGGGAGGCGGAAGCCAGCGTGCAGAACTACCGGGCGTCCAGCAGCCTGGTGGCAACCGTGCGGCCCCCGGCGGACGCGGGCCGGATCATCGCAGCCGCGGTCGACGCCGCCGGAACCGGAGTCGGGATCAATGACGTCAGCTTCGACATCGACGACCGGGCGCCGCTTACCTCTCTGGCTCGGCGAGATGCCGTTGCCCGTGCGGTGAGCGCCGCACACGAGCTCGCCGACGCCGCCGGCCTCGTGCTCGGCCCCCTTCTCGAGCTCGTCGAGGGCGCTGGGACCCAACCACACTTCCGGCGCGGCCGGCTCATGTCTCGTGCCGCGCCGATGGCTCGGCCCATGCCGCCGACCGTGGAGCTGGGCGAGCTGAGCGTGGCTGTGACGGTGTCGGCCGTCTTCGAGGTGGCTCACGGGGCGACTGGCTGAGTCCTTCGCGCTCGCCGCGCGCCTGGCACAGCCCCGCCGCTCGCCGGCGCGCACCCTCTCGGTACCATGCCGAGGTGCCTCCGTTCCGCGTCGTTTCCGACTTTCAGCCGGCCGGCGATCAGCCCGCGGCGATCGACGCGCTGGCGCGTGGGATAGAGCGCGGCGACCGCTTCCAGGCACTGCTCGGCATCACCGGGAGCGGCAAGAGCGCAACGATTGCCTGGACCATCGAAAAGGTCCAACGGCCGACCCTGTTGCTGGCCCCGAACAAGTCGCTCGCAGCCCAGCTCGCAGGCGAGCTGCGCGGCTTCTTCCCGGACAACCGGGTCGAGTACTTCGTCTCGTACTACGACTACTACCAGCCTGAGGCCTACCTGCCGTCCTCGGACACCTACATCGAGAAGGACTCGTCCATCAACGACGAGATCGACCGGTTGAGGCACTCCACGACCGCCAGCCTGCTCACGCGCAGAGACGTGATCGTCGTCGCGTCGGTGTCGTGCATCTACGGGCTGGGATCCCCCGAGGAGTACCGGGACCAGATCCTCGTGCTGTCGCCGGGGGAGACCCACGACCAGCGGTCGTTGCTCTCGCGGCTGGTGGCGATGCACTACGAGCGCAATGACGCCAACCTCGTGAGGGGAAGGTTCCGGGTTCGCGGCGACACCATCGAGGTGCACCCCGCATACGAGGAGTATGCCGTGCGCATCGAGCTGTTCGGCGACGAGGTCGAGCGTCTGAGTCGTTTCGACGTCCTGACCGGGGAGCTGCTCGGCGATCTCGAAGAGCTGATCGTCTTCCCCGCCACCCACTACGTCGCCGGGGACGAGCGCATGCGTCGCGCGATCGCCTCGATCGAGGTCGAGCTCGGCGAGCGCCTGCGCGAGCTTGACCAGGCAGGCAAGCTGCTCGAAGCCCAACGGCTGCGGATGCGCACCGAGCACGATCTCGAGATGCTCGCCGAGCTCGGCAGCTGCAATGGGGTCGAGAACTACAGCCGTCACCTGGACGGGCGTGCGCCCGGCGAGGCGCCGTACACCCTGCTCGATTACTTTCCCGACGACTGGCTGCTGGTCATCGACGAGAGTCACGTGACCGTGCCGCAGCTCCACGGGCAGTTCGCCGGCGACCGGTCCCGCAAGGAGGTCCTGGTCGAGCACGGGTTCCGCCTGCCGTCGGCCAAGGACAACCGGCCGCTGCGCTTCGAGGAGATCGAGGCTCGCGTCAACCAGTGCGTCTTCCTCTCGGCGACGCCGGCCGAATACGAGATCTCCGTCTCGAGCCAGGTAGTCGAGCAGATCGTGCGCCCGACCGGCCTCGTCGATCCCGAGGTCGTCATCAGGCCGACCAAGGGCCAGATCGACGATCTGATCGCGGAGATCAACACGACGATCGGCCGGGGCGAACGAGTTCTCGTGACGACGCTCACCAAGAAGATGGCAGAGGATCTCGCCGACTACCTCCTCGAGACGGGCCTGAGGGTCCGCTACCTGCACTCGAACATCGACACGATCGAACGGATCGAGATCATCCGGGACCTGCGCCTCGGCGAGTTCGACGTGCTCGTCGGGATCAACCTTCTCCGCGAGGGCCTCGATCTTCCCGAGGTTGCGCTCGTGGCGATCCTCGACGCCGACAAGGAGGGCTTCCTCCGTTCGAAGACCTCGCTGATCCAGACGATGGGCCGCGCCGCGCGCAACGTCTCGGGCCGGGTCATCCTCTACGCGGATGTGATCACGGACTCGATGCGGGGAGCCATCGCCGAGACCGAGCGCCGCCGGATAGTGCAGCAGGAGTACAACCGCGAGCATGGGATCGACCCGCAGACGATCCGCAAGGCCGTGACCGACCTTGTCGCCCAGTTCCGCAGCGCTGCGGGCGCCGGTGGCGACGGCTTCGGTGCCGGGGCGCCGCTGCCCAGCCGCGCCGGGTCCGACCGGTCCCGCCGCGCCGGACGGCGAGCGGCCGAGCGTGCGGCCGAGGTGCTCGAGGTGTCGGTGACCGGGCGCGTCGGCAACGGCGAGCTTCCTGTGGATGAGCTCGGCAGGCTGATAGCGACACTCGAGCGGGAAATGCAGGCTGCGGCCGCGGAGCTTCGTTTCGAGTATGCGGCGAGGCTGCGAGACGAGATCCGGTCGCTGCGCCGGGAGCTCAGGGAGGTCGGGTGAGCACCCGAAGCCCGACCCGGCTGACCGGCTCGGTCCCGCCGCGCGTCGATCGGCACGCGCCGGTCGATCGGTAGTCTGCGCCCGTGCCCGACTCCCTCGTTGTTCGCGGGGCCCGCGAGCACAACCTCAAGAACGTCTCCATCGAGCTCCCGCGTGATCGCCTCATCGTCTTCACGGGGCTGTCGGGCTCGGGGAAGTCGTCGCTCGCGTTCGACACGATCTATGCCGAGGGCCAGCGGCGCTACGTCGAGTCGTTGTCGTCTTATGCCCGGCAGTTCCTCGGGCAGATGGACAAGCCGGACGTGGACTTCATCGAGGGTCTGTCGCCCGCCATCTCGATCGACCAGAAGTCCGCGTCGCGCAACCCCCGCTCCACAGTCGGGACCGTCACCGAGATCTATGACTACCTGCGGCTGCTCTATGCGCGCATCGGCCAACCCCATTGTCCCAGTTGCGGCCGGCTCGTCACCCGCCAGAGCCCCCAGCAGATCGTCGATCGCCTGAGCGACCTGCCCGACGGCACCCGGTTCCAGGTCCTCGCGCCGGTCGTGCGCGGCCGCAAGGGCGAGTACTCGGCGCTGCTCGACGACCTTGCCAAGCAGGGATTCTCGCGGGCGCGTGTGGACGGCGAGATCGTGGAGCTCTCCGACCGGGCCGCGCTCGAGCTCGCCCGTTACGAGCAGCACACCATTGAGGTGGTTGTCGACCGTCTTGTCCGGCGCGACGGTATCGAACGCCGGTTGACCGACTCCATCGAGACGGCGCTCCGCCTTGGCGAGGGGATCGCCGAGATCCTGCTGATCTCGAGCGCCGGCTCGTCGCCACGCGGTCCCATGACCAGGGCGGCAAGCAAGGCGGCGGCGGCCAAAGCCGACGATGCCGCCGGGGACGGGTCCGAGAATCGATACGGCGAACAGGTGCTCACTTTCTCCCAGCACCTGGCGTGCGTGCACTGTGGGATCTCCCTCGATGAGCTGGCGCCGAGGAGCTTCTCGTTCAACTCGCCTTTCGGGGCGTGTCCTTCGTGCAACGGGCTGGGGACCCGTTTCGAGGTCGATCCCGACCTTGTCGTGCCCAACCCGGACCTCTCCCTTTCCCAAGGCGCCATCGGGCCGTGGGCCGGCGCCCGCACCGAGTACTTCTCACGGGTGCTCAAGGCCGTGGCCGATTCGAGCGGGTTCAGCATGGACAAGCCCTGGTCCAAGCTCAGCAAGCCGCAGCGCAGGATCCTCCTGTTCGGAGCGGGCACCCGGCGTGTGCACGTCCAATACCGCAACCGGTACGGAACCTTGCGCAGCTACGACACCCAGTTCGAGGGTGTCGTGCCGTGGCTGCAGAGGCGCCACAGCGATGCGGACTCCGACTGGGTGCGTGAGCAGGTCGAGGGCTACATGCGAGAGGTCCCGTGCCCGGACTGCGACGGGACGCGGCTTCGCCCGGAGTCGCTTGCCGTCAAGGTCGGGGGCAGGAGCATCGCCGAGCTCTCGGCGCTGTCGATCCGGTCGGCTCACGATCTGCTCGAGCGCCTGGAGCTGAGCTCGAGGGAGGAGTTGATCGCGGCTCAGGTGATGAAGGAGATCCGCGCCCGGTTGCAGTTCCTCGTCGACGTCGGGCTCGACTATCTGAGCCTCGACCGCTCGGCGGCGACGCTGGCAGGTGGGGAGGCCCAGAGAATCCGCCTCGCGTCGCAGATAGGCAGCGGGCTCGTCGGCGTCCTCTACGTGCTCGACGAACCTTCGGTGGGGCTCCATCAGCGGGACAACCGCAAGCTCGTCGAGACCTTGCTCCGGTTGCGTGACATCGGCAACACCGTCCTCGTCGTGGAGCACGACGAGGAGACGATCCGGATCGCGGACTATGTGGTCGACATCGGGCCGGGGGCCGGCGAGCACGGCGGGGAGATAGTCTGCGCGGGATCGGTCGCCGACCTCGTGAAGTGCCGGCCCTCCATCACCGGCCAGTATCTCTCGGGCAAGCGCTCGATCGCGGTTCCCGGCATGCGTCGCGAGCCCCGGAGCGAGTGGCTCGTGGTGCGCGGCGCCCGGGAGCACAACCTGAAGGGCATCGACGTGGAGATCCCATTGGGCTGCTTCGTGTCGATCACGGGCGTGTCGGGGTCCGGCAAGTCGACCCTGATCAACGACATCCTGCTCCGGGCCCTCATGCTGCGTCTCTACAAGTCCCGCGTGGTCCCGGGCCGGCACCGCACGATCGAGGGTGCCGAAGCCCTCGACAAGGTCATAGACATCGACCAGTCGCCGATCGGCCGCACGCCACGCTCGAACCCGGCCACCTACACGGGCATGTTCGACAACGTCCGCAAACTGTTCAGCCAGACAGCCGAGTCGCGGTTGCGGGGCTACCAGCCGGGCCGTTTCTCGTTCAACGTCGCCGGCGGGCGTTGCGAGGCGTGCGCCGGCGACGGGACCCTCAAGATCGAGATGCACTTCCTTCCGGACGTCTATGTCCCCTGCGAGGTTTGCAAGGGGGCGCGCTTCAACCGCGACACGCTCGAGGTGACCTGGCGGGGGAAGAACATCGCCGAGGTGCTCGATCTCTCCTGTGAGGAGGCCCTCGAGTTCTTCGCGGCACAGCCGGTCATCTCCCGGCACCTGAGGACGCTCGTGGACGTGGGCCTCGGCTACATCCGGCTCGGGCAGCCCGCCCCCACGCTCTCCGGCGGTGAGGCCCAGCGGGTCAAGCTCGCTTCCGAGCTCGCCAAGCGATCGACCGGGCACACGTTGTACGTGCTCGACGAGCCGACCACGGGACTTCACTTCGAGGACGTCCGCAAGCTCTTGGACGTGCTTCAGCGACTGGTCGACCAGGGCAACACGGTCTGTGTGATCGAGCACAACCTGGACGTGGTCAAGTCGGCCGACTGGGTGATCGACCTCGGCCCCGAAGGCGGGGACGGGGGCGGATCGGTGATCGCCGAGGGCACGCCCGAGACGGTGGCGAAGACTCCCGACAGCTACACGGGCAGGTTCCTCGCTCCTTTGCTCAAGATCTGAGGCCCGAATGCCGCCGCCGAGAGGAGAGCGAGAGGTTCCCGCAAGCGGCAGAGGAAGGGGGAGAGATGAGCGAGGATGCCAACGGTGCTGAAGGCGCGGCCCGGCGCCTGGAGGCCGTCGCGGCCTTCAACAGGGCCTGGGAGCTGATCGACTCGGCCTGTCGCACGACCGACGAAGACGACGAGATGCTCGCGGCGGCGTTCGCATCGCGGTACCTCTGGGACTCGGTCGGCGTCGAGGAGCAACGCGCCGTCGGAGATTGGCAGATTGCGCATGTGGCGAGCGTTCTGGGCCATGCGGACCTCGCTCTGCGGTGGGCGAAGCGAGCGCTGGAGCGCGCGATCCAGAACGGCTGGACCGACTGGCGGCTCGCCTCCTGTTACGAGGGGATGGCTCGGGCCTACGCGACAGCCGGCAACGGGCGGGAGCGGGACCATTGGGTGGTGCTGGCTCGCGCCGTCCTCGACAGCCTCGACGACGCCGATGACAGGGAGCTGATCGCGTCCCAGCTGGCATCGGTCCCGGGCATCGCGCCGCCGGACGGCATCGGCAACGGCTCCTAGGGCGCAGCCCTGCGGCAGCACGGTCGAGTTGATGAAGGCCTCGTGCGGTCGGCTCAGAACGGCCCGAGCTCGATCTCCGACGGCAGGCCCGCCCGTCCGTAGACCCACGCGAGCAGCGCGGTCTTCTGCGAGGCGTCCTCGATCATGGTGGGGAGCCGGTCCAGGGCGTAGGGCAGGTCGAAGGCGACGAAGTCCTCCGGCCAGTCAGAGACGCCGTAACCGAGTCCGAGGTCGGCATGGTGCACCTCGACCTCGCGCCATCTCGACACGGGCAGCAGCCGGCACGGGAGCGGGGAACCGTCGGTCCGCAGGCCACCGCGCAGCCAAACCACCTCAGGCAGATCGAGCCATGTCGCTTCGAGGCGCGCCGCCGAGTCGCGCAGGTCCTGCACGATCGTGCCGGCCGGCCTGAGGGCGCCTTCGGCGATGTCGCGGCCGCGTCCGGCGGCACCGTCCGGGTACTGGGGCACGACCCTGCCCTCGCTTGCCGAGCGAAGGATCCAGGTGAAGGAGTCCGCGTTGCGGGCGAGATGGGTGAGCACGTGGCCGACAGTCCAGTCGGGAAGCCGGCTCTCCCGCGTCACGTCCAGGCCGTCGACGGTCTCGAGCGCTGCGAGCAGCCGGGCCGTCGCGGCGCGCGAGCCCGTAATGGCCCGCTCTATGTCGGCGGTCTCCGATCTCCTGAAGCGGACTTCGGTCATGGGCTCAGGATAGGCCCCGACGAATGAGGGCCTCACGTGATCGCGAGCATCCGCTCGAGGCCTACCCGGGCATCCGCGGCCGTCGCCTCGTCGACCACGATGCGGTTGCGGACCTCCCCGGCGAGGAGGCCCTCGAGCACCCACGCCAGGTGCGGCAGATCGATCCGGAACATCGTCGAGCACGGGCACACGAGCGGGTCGAGCGAGAGCACGGTCCGGTCCGGGTGCTCGCGGGCGAGCCGGTCGACGAGATGGATCTCGGTGCCGACAGCGATGACCGAGCCGGGACGAGCGGCCGAGACCGCGCCGATGATGTAGTCCGTGGAGCCGACCTGATCGGCGATCTCGACGACTTCGTGTGAGCATTCGGGATGCACGATCACGATGCCGCCGGGATGCTCGGAGCGGAACGCCTCGACGTGCTCGGTGCGAAATCGCTGGTGAACCGAGCAGTGTCCCTTCCACAGCAGGAAGGTGGCCGCCTTGACGTCGGCATCGGCCAGCCCGCCTAGGCGCTGGCGCGGATCGACGACCTGCATGTCGGAGACTCCGTAGCCGAGACCGAAGCCGGTGTTGCGGCCGAGATGCTGGTCGGGGAAGAACAGGACCTTGTCCCCGCGGCCCCCAGCGTTTGCAGACTGCGCCCGGGGCGCGGGCGCTGCGGCACGGGCGCGCCCAGCACCGGGCTCGTCGAGGCCGAGAGCCCAGCTCAGCACTGCACGGGCGTTCGAAGAGGTACAGACTGCGCCAGAGTTGCGGCCCACGAAGGCCTTCAGCGCCGCCGCCGAGTTCACGTAGGTGATGGGCACGATCGCCTCGATGTCGGTCACCTCTGCGAGCTCGTCCCAGACCTGCTCCACGTCGTCAAGCTCGGCCATGTCCGCCATGGAGCACCCGGCGTTCAGATCGGGCAGGATCACCTGCTGGTGCGGCCCGGTCAGGATGTCCGCGGACTCGGCCATGAAGTGAACCCCGCAGAAGACCACGAACTCGGCATCGTGCTGGTCCGCAGCAAAACGGGCAAGGCTGAACGAGTCGCCTCTCCTGTCCGCGAACTGGATGACCTCCTCACGCTGGTAGTGGTGCCCGAGGATGACGAGCCGCTTGCCGAGGCGGGAACGGGCCATCGTGACGCGCCGGACCAGAGCCTCGGTGGATGCCGTGGTGTAGTCGTCAGGAAGCGGCGGCTGCAGGCGGAACATTCTGTGACCCCCTATGGAACGCCTCGTTGATCGGCCGGCGGGGACAGCCTGGTCGCCCAACCGCGGGTATGTCGGCCACGAAGCGAATATGTCAGCCGGGGTACCAGGCCGGCCGTAACCTGCACTCTAGTGCTAGAACGCCCGCGGTCGGTTCCCGATGCCCCCGGCTCATACCAATTCAGGGATGCGGCGGGCCGGATCATCTACGTCGGCAAGGCGCTGTCGCTGCGCAGCCGGCTCTCGAGCTACTTCCAGGATCCCGCCCACCTGCACCCGCGCACCGCTCAGATGGTGGAGCGGGCCGCTTCTGTCGAGTGGATCGTCGTCGCGAGCGACGTCGAGGCCATCATGCTCGAGTACAACCTGATCAAGGCGCACCGGCCGCGTTTCAACATCCGCCTCGTGGACGACAAGAGCTATCCGTACCTTGCGGTCACCGTCGGCGACGAGTGGCCCAGGGCCACGGTCATGCGGGGTGCGAAGCGGAAGGACACCCGCTATTTCGGCCCCTATGCGCACGCCTACGCGATCCGGGAGACGCTCGACCTGCTGCTGCGGTCGTTCCCGGTCAGGACGTGCTCGGATGCCAAGCTCCGACGCCACCAGCTCCTCGGGCGACCCTGTTTGCTCTATCACATCGAGCGGTGCTCGGGCCCTTGCGTCGGCGCGATCGGGCCCGAGGAGTACGGGAGGCTTGTGGGCGAGCTCATGGCGTTTCTCGACGGCGACACCAAGCCCGTCGTCGACCGCCTCGAGGCCGAGATGCACCAGGCGGCAACCGAGCTGGAGTTCGAGCGGGCGGCGCGCCTGCGTGACCGCCTGGCGACGGTCCGGCTCGCGGTCGAGCGCCAGCAGATGGTCACCGAGTCCCCTGAGAACCTCGACGCCCTCGCGATCGCCGAAGACGAGCTCGCCGCGGCTGTACAGGTCTTCCACGTTCGGCGCGGGCGAGTCGTGGGCCGGCACGGCTTCATCGTCGAGAAGGTGGAGCCGCTGACGACGCCGCAACTCATCGGCAGGGTGCTCGAGCAGCACTACGCGGAGACGCCCATCGGGATCCCCCGGGAGCTGCTTGTCCCTGAGCTGCCCGAGGACGTGGCCACCTATGAGACGTGGCTCTCCGGCCTTTCTGGCGGCAAGGTCACCGTCAGAGTCCCCAGGCGGGGCCGCAAGCGTGAGCTCCTGGCAACGGCCCGCCAGAACGCGGAGGAGCAGCTCGGGCGTCACCGGCTGCGGCGCGCGAGCGACCTCACGAGCCGCGCGGCCGCCCTCGAGGAGCTGCAGCTGGCCCTCGCGTTGAAAGAGGCGCCGCTGCGCATCGAGTGTTACGACATGAGCCACACGCAGGGCACCGACTACGTGGGCTCGATGGTCGTGCTCGAGGACGGGCTGCCGAAGCGAAGTGACTACCGGCGCTTCAAGGTGTCGGCCGTTCAAGGAAACGACGACTACGGCGCCATGCACGAGGTGCTCACCCGGCGTCTGCGCCAGCTCGGCGACAACTCGCCGGTCGCCGGTGCCGGGACCGACGGCGCCACCGGGGCCGGGGCAGGCGCCCTCGACGCCCGGGCCGTCGAGGGGGCTGAGGCCGTTGTCGACGGGCGCCGGCGCCGCGGGCCTCGCTTTGCCTACCCGCCACAGCTGCTGCTGCTCGACGGAGGCAAGGGTCAGCTCGGGGTCGGCGTGCGCGTCCTGGAGGAGCTGGGCCTCACGGGCAAGATCGCGGTGGCCTCCCTCGCCAAGCAGTTGGAGGAGGTCTTCGTGCCGGGCCGGCCGGGCCCTGTGCAGATACCTCGTGACAGCGAGGCGATCTACCTGCTGCAGCAGGCCCGGGATGAAGCGCACCGGTTCGCCATAGGTTTTCACCGGGAGCTTCGCGGCCGGCGGATGACGCGGGGCGCGCTCGACGGCATCGCCGGCCTCGGCCCGGCCCGGCGACGACGGCTCATCTCTGAGCTCGGCGGCGTGCGCGCAGTTCAAGCGGCGTCCCTGGACGACCTCCTCGGGCTGGCTTGGCTGCCACAGGCCGTTGCCCGGGCCGTGTACATCCACCTGCACGCCCGGCGAGGATCGAAAGCCGGATGAGCGCGACCGAGGATCCCTGGGAGCGCCACGCCACCTGGTGGCGCGAGACCTTCACGAACGGTGCAGACCTGGAGTATGAGCTCCAGATCCTTCCGCTCGCGTCGTCGCAGCTCGAGGGCGCTGCCCGCGTGCTCGACCTTGGGTGCGGTGAGGGACAGCTCGCGCGGCGTCTTGCACTCAGAACGCCCGTACGCGAGATAGTCGTCGGGCTCGAACCATCGGCCGCCCAGCTTGCCAGCGCCATCGACCAGGCCGGCGGGCCGAGGTATGTGCGGGGGGTGGGGGAGCGCCTCCCGTTCCGGGACGCTTCGTTCGACGGGGTCGTGTGCTGCCTTGTGATCGAGCATTCGTCCGACCCCGACGCCCTGCTTGCCGAGGCGGTCCGGGTGCTTGCCGTCGGCGGCCGGTTCCTCCTGCTCGTCAATCACCCGATGTTCCAGGGGACCGGGAGTGGCCTGGTGGACGACCAGATCATTGGCGAGCGGTACTGGCGGGTCGGTCCGTACCTGCGTGAGGACGTCGTATTCGAGGAGGTCGATCCGGGCGTGCGACTGCGTTTCGCGCACCGTCCTCTGTCGCGTTATGTCAATCCCGTCATCGCCCTCGGCTGCGTGCTGACGCGCCTTGAGGAGCCCGAGCCGCCGCTAGCCTTCCTGGAGGGCTCGATCGATCTCGAGCTGGAGTCCGCCATCCCGCGGTTGCTACTGCTCCGCTTTGAGCGGGTGCGCGCCGAGCAGATGGGACAATAGGGCCGATGGCCGAGTACCTGATCCTCGTCGGCATGTCGGGAGCCGGGCGCTCCACCGCAGCGGCCACCTTCGAGGACCGTGGCTGGTTCGTCATCGACAACCTGCCTCCGGCGCTCATCGGCAAGATCGCCGAGCTCACGAGCCAGGCAGGCGCGGAGTACGAACGGGTGTGCCTGATAGCGGGGCGCGGCGGCTACGAGGGCATCGCCGAGCTCGCACCGGAGATCCGGGGGCTGCGCTCGACCGGGGCGCGTGTGCGTGTGGTGTTCCTGGACGCCCCCGATGAAGTCCTGGTTCGGCGTTACGAGGGCACGCGCCGACGCCACCCGGTGGAGGCCGCAAGCGTGCTCTCGGCCATCCAGCAAGAACGCGAGATGCTCGAGGTGCTGCACGACGAGGCCGATGTCGTGGTCGAGACAGGAAACCTGAACGTGCATGAGTTGCGCGACCGTCTGATCGAGGTCGTCGACGGCGTCGACACCTTGGCGGGCATGCAGATCGCAGTTGTTTCGTTCGGTTTCAAGCACGGGATCCCGCTCGATGTCGATCTTGTCTTCGACTGCCGCTTCCTGCCCAATCCTCACTGGGTCTCCTCTCTTCGCAACTTGAGCGGACTTGACCCGCCGGTGCGCGACTACGTGCTGGGAGACGAGGAGGCAGAGGAGCTGCTGAGCCGCCTGGACGACCTGTTCGCGCTCCTGCTACCCGCCTACGTCCGAGAGGGCAAGTCGTACCTCTCGATTGCCATCGGTTGCACCGGTGGTCGCCATCGCTCGGTCGTCCTGGCCGATGAGATCGCCGAGCGGATCCGCCGGCACGGCTACGACCCGGTCGTTCATCACCGGGACATCGACCGATGATCCGCGGGGCGGCCGGTGACGCCCCGAGAGTGGTTGCGATCGGGGGCGGCCACGGGCTCGCCCAGACCTTGCGGGCAGCCCGGCAGTATTCCTCCGAGCTCACGGCGGTGGTCTCGGTCGCCGACGACGGCGGTTCGAGCGGTCGGCTCCGTGAGCTGCTCGGCATTCCCGCCCCCGGTGACCTCCGTCGCTGCATCGGCGCGTTGGCGCCGGAGCCGTCTGCGCTCGCCGAAGCGCTCGAGCATCGGTTTGCCTCCGGTCAGCTGGCAGGTCACGCGTTCGGCAACCTGCTGATAGCCGCGTTGGCGTCCACGACCGGCGACTTCGTGTCCGGGGTGGAGGAGGCCGCACGCATGATGGGGGCCGTTGGCCGTGTGCTCCCGGCCACGGTGGTTCCGGTGGTGCTGAAGGCACAGACGGCTTCCGGCGAGCTCATCGGACAGGTCCGGGTCAGCAAGGGCGAGGAGATCGCGATCGTGTCGCTCGTTCCGCCCGACGCGCCGCCGCCGCCGCCGGCTGTTCTTCGGGCGATTGCCGAGGCGGATCAGATCGTGCTCGGCCCAGGGTCGTTGTTCACGAGTGTTCTCGCTGCCTGTGTCGTGCCGGGGATCAGGGAGGCCCTTCGCTCAGCGCGAGCCAAGCGCGTGTATGTCGCGAACCTGCGCGAACAGTTGCCCGAGACCGCGGGGTTCGACGTCGCGAGACTGCTCGAAGCCCTCAGTGCCCACGGTGTCGAAGTCGATGTCGTCGTGGCGGACAGGGCCGCGCTCCCACTCGGCCAATTCCCTGACGAGGTCGCGCTCGTGATCGCGGACGTGGCCGGGACCGGTTTTCGCGAACATGACCCGAAGCTCTTGGGGGCCGAGCTTGCCCTGCTCGTTCACGACGACGTTTTGCGGTGCCCTCGGCAGGTGAGAGAGAATGTCCTTGTCCTCACAGGCCCTGAAACCGCTTTGAAAGAGCGACTGCGAGAAAGGTGATCGACTTGAGCGTTCGCATCGGCATCAACGGCTTCGGACGGATCGGGAGGAATTTCCTGCGATCTGTTATCGCCCTCGAGACAAAGTCCGGACAAGCCTCGGGCATCGAGATCGTCGCGATCAACGACCTGGTCTCGCGCGAGGTGAACATGCACCTTCTCCGTTACGACTCCACTTTCGGCAGGCTCGGTGTCGAGGTCGTGCAGACCGACAAGGGCTTCAGGGTCGGTGATCGTGAGATGACGGTCTTCGAGGAGAGGGACCCGAAGGCAATTGGGTGGGGCGGTCTGAACGTCGACGTCGTGATCGAGTCCACCGGGCGTTTCACGACCCGTGAGAGCGCTGCTGGCCACCTCGAGGCGGGCGCGAGGCGCGTCATCATCTCGGCGCCAGGCAAGGAGGTCGACGCCACGTTCGTCGTCGGCGTCAATGACGACACCTTCGACCCCGGCAGTCATTTCGTCGTCTCCGCTGCTTCCTGCACGACGAACTGCCTCGTGCCGATGGTCAAAGTGCTCGAGGACTCCTTCGGTCTTCGCCAGGGGCTCATGACGACCATCCACGCCTACACCAACGACCAGTCGGTGCTCGACCTCGGGCGCTCCAACCTTCGACGGGCGCGGGCCGCAGCGGTCAACATCATCCCCTCGACGACTGGAGCTGCCCGCTCGACGAGCCTTGTCGTGGAGGCGATGAAGGGGCGGCTGGACGGCCAATCCCTCCGGGTGCCGGTACCCGACGGCTCGATCACGGACCTGACGGCCGTGCTGGGCGCCAAGGTGGGCGCCGAGGAGATCAACGAAGCCTTCCGGGTTGCTTCGCAGACCGAGCGTCTTACGGGGATCCTCGTGTACAACACCGACGAGATCGTCTCGAGCGACATCGTCGGCAGCCCCGCCTCGTGCACCTTCGACTCGACGCTCACGATGGCCATCGCGATCGACGAGTCGACCACGCTCGCGAAGGTGCTGGGCTGGTACGACAACGAGTGGGGCTACTCCAACCGCCTCGTCGACCTCTCGCGGATCATCGGCTCGGCATGATCGGGCTCAAGTGATCCGGGGCGTCCCGCTTCTCGAGGACCTGGGAGACCTGGAAGGTAAGAGCGTCCTGGTCCGGCTCGACCTCAACGTCCCGCTCACCGAGACCACAGAGGGCGACCGGGTCGTCGCCGACGACTTCAGGATCCGTGCAGCACTGCCGACTCTCTCGTGGTTGCGCGACCACGGAGCTCACATCACCGCCTGCAGCCACCTCGGCCGTCCCAAGGGCAAGGTTGACCCCAGGTTCGACATGGCACCGGTCAGGTCGCGACTCGACGAGCTGATCGGCGGCGTGGAGCTGCTCGACAACCTTCGCTTCTCGCCAGGTGAGGAGGCCAACGACCCGGCCTTCGTCCTGGAGCTCGTCAAAGGCCACGACGCTTACGTGAACGACGCGTTCGGCAGCTCACATCGGGCGCACGCCTCTGTGGTGGGCCCGCCCAAGTACCTGCCGTCGGCGGCCGGGCGCCTGCTGGCACGCGAGGTCGAGGTTCTCACCGGCTTGCTCGACGCGCCGGCAAGGCCATTTGTCGTGATTCTCGGCGGGGCCAAGGTGAAGGACAAGCTCGGTGTCCTGCGCTCTCTCACCGCGCGTGCCGACACTGTGCTCGTCGGTGGGGGGATGTCCTTCACGTTCCTCCAGGCGCTCGGCCACTCGGTCGGAGCCTCTCTGACAGATCCGACCCATCTCGAGGCCTGCAAGCAGCTGCTCGAGTCCCCTGGGCATCTGATGCTGCCCATCGACTCCAAGGCGCTCGCTCCGGGTCGGAAGCTCAGCATCGAGCGCGACGCTGGCGACGGTGAGACGGCGAACCCCGGTGATGAGGCGGGGCCCGACGTCGAGACCTTCGGGTTGGAGATACCCGAGGGCTGGCGCGGGGCCGACATCGGGCCGGCCACGGCCGTGCTGTTCGCAGAGGTCATCGCCTCCGCGGGCACAGTCCTCTGGAACGGCCCGATGGGCGTGTTCGAAGATGACCGTTTTGCCGAGGGAACCAAAGCCATTGCGGTGGCGATGGCACGATGCCCCGGGCGCACGGTCGTCGGTGGCGGAGACAGCGCGGCTGCCCTGGCCCAGCTCGGGCTCGAGGACAAGATCGACCACGTGTCCACCGGTGGTGGTGCCACGCTCGAGTTGCTCGAGTTCGGCGACCTCCCAGGCCTTGCTGCGCTTCGCGGCGCGCCGAATGCCAGGTCTGATGCCGGTCATGAGGCGCCGTGAGGTCCCTGCTGCCGCTGGAGAGCCGATGAACCCGAACGGGGCCCCATGAGCACCAAGACAAGTGGGCGCAGGGTGCTGGTCAGCGGCAACTGGAAGATGCACCACACGCACTACGAGGCGATCCAGGTGGTGCAGAAGCTCGCCGCGCTTCTTCGAGCCGCTCCGCTCCCGGACGGGACCGAGGTCTCGTTGCACCCGTCGTTCACGTCCCTGCGATCGGTGCAGACCGCGCTCGAGTCCGACGCCGTACCTATCGCCCTTGGCGCGCAGAGTTGCCACTTCGAGGACGGGGGCGCCTATACCGGCGAGGTGAGCGCCGAAATGCTGGCGAAACTCAATGTTCGCTATGTGATCGTCGGGCACTCCGAGCGCCGTGCGCTGTTCGGCGAGACCGACGAGGTCGTCAGGCTCAAGCTCGACGCGGTGCTGCGGCACGCGATGACTCCGATCCTTTGCGTGGGCGAGACGCTTGCGCAACGAGAAGCGGGGATGGCCGAGTCGACTGTGTCCGGTCAGCTCACCGCCGCGCTCAGGGATCGCGGCCCTGAGGCCCTCGGGTCGATCGTCGTCGCCTACGAGCCGGTCTGGGCGATCGGGACGGGCCTCAATGCGAGCCCGGACGATGCCCAGGCGATGTCGGCGGCGATCCGTAGTGAGCTGCGTCTGCTCGGTGGCGAAGTCTCGCGCTCGATGCTGGTCCAGTACGGGGGCTCGGTCACGCCTGCAAATGCCGGCGAGCTCCTCGCCTGCCCGGACGTCGACGGCCTGCTGGTCGGGGGCGCGAGCCTCGACGCAGACAAGCTCGTGTCGATCGCCAGGTCGGGACGCTGAGGGCTGCGGACTGCCCCCTTACACCAGAACGAGCACGTAGCGGCATGGGCAGGCGACCCCGGGGGCAGCTTCTGGCGGTGGTAACCTGCTGCCCGGCAAGACGGCCGAGAGGAGGTTCCCCGAAGTGCTGACCGACATTCTCGTGGTGGTCGACTTGCTCGTGGCCTTGGGGCTCGTTGTGCTCGTACTCCTTCACAGCGGACGAGGTGGCGGCCTCTCGGACATGTTCGGTGCCTCTACGGGGTCGGCTGCAGCCGGATCGACGGTTGCCGAGCGCAATCTCGACCGGATAACCGTGGTGTTCGTGCTTGTCTTCGCGTTCGTCACGGTCGCCCTGTCACTTCGGTGGAGCTGAAGCAGGTCGCACTCGCCCTCCTCGGAGGCGTCGCCGTCATCGCGTCAGCCTGCAGCAGCGGGTCGTCTCCGACTACTGGCCCGACGAGCCAAGCACCGCCATCCACCTCCTTGTTCGCAAAGGGTCGGACGGTCACGGTCGCAGTGCCGTACTTGCCAACGAACTTCAACCCATCGACGCCGGCAGGTGCGAACACCGTGACTCAGATGGTGATGGAGCAGGTCTGGCCCCAAGCCTTCGTGATCGACCCTGAGTACCTTGCGAATACGACGGGCTTCATCGACAGTGCCGAAGTGGTCGGCCTCAGCCCTATGACCGTCAGTTACGTGATCGACCCGAGAGCGACGTGGTCGGACGGCTACCCGATCACTGCGGCGGACTTCGAGTACAACTGGCAGCAACAGCTGCAGACCTCTCCGCTGCTGGCATCGGTCGGACTCCTCGCCGGCTACCGCGACATCAAGTCGATCTCGGGCAGCAACGGCGGCAAGACCGTGACGGTCGTGTTCAAGAGGCCGTACTCGGACTGGGAGGGGCTCTTTGCAAATCTCATTCCCGCTCATGTGGCTCGACGGGCCGGATGGGTTTCCGCGTTCGCCGGGTTCCGCCGCTCCAACGTGATATCGGGCGGGCCCTTCATCGTGAGCTCGATGAAACCGGGCAAGCGGTTGGTCCTGACGCGCAATGCCAAGTACTGGGGGACGCCCGCTCACTTGCAGAGCATCGTGTTTCGCGTCGAGCGGTCGGACAGGGCCTCCCTGGCCGGTCTGCGCAACGGGAGCGTCTCGATCGCGGAGATCACACCGAGCTCGCGGGTTGACGCCGTGATTGCTCGCGACCAGGCGCCGGGCAGCGGACTTTCGGTGACGACCACGCCATCGCCGGTGCTCTGGCAGCTCGTCTTCAATCTGAACGACCCCGTGGTCGGTAACCGGCCCATGCGAACGGCTCTGGCGCTCATCACCGACCGTGACCAGCTTGTGGCAGATTCGGTTGGTCTCGAGGACCCTCTCACCGTCGGCGCGGACAGTCGCGTCTTTGCACAAGGGCAGCAAGTATCGGGTGCCCCAGTCGCGTCGCCTGCGGTGTACGACCCGGTCAGGGCGGCAGCGCTGTTCAAGTTGCTCGGTTACACCCCCGACGAGTACGGCGTCCTGCGCGCCTATGGCACCGGCAGCCCACTTACCCTGACCATTACAGGTCCGCAAGGCGACGGCGTCATCGACGCGCTCGAGTTGCAACTCCAAGCCGAGTGGGCCTCTTGCGGCGTCGGGTTGATCATCCACAACGTGCCGATGAACGATCTTCTGAAGACCGCGCTGCCTAAAGGGAGGTACCAGCTCGCGCTCGCTCCCTATGTGATGCCCGTCTTCGCGACGTGGAATTCGATCATCTACACCGACCCGGTGCTCCCGGTGCGTACCTCGTTCCCGCCGAATCTCGGCATGCTGGTAGTCGGTCCGGATGGTCCAGTTCTGCGGTCCGCAGGTCTGACCACGGGCGGCACTTGGCCGTGGAGCGTGCCAACGCCCGTGGGGACCGAGCCCGGGGCTACCTCAGTAGGAGCAGTGACCCGGGACATCACGGGACTCGAGGATCCTGTGGTTGGGGTCTATCTCGAACAGATCATGGGTGAGCTCAACGCGGACAAGCAATACCAGCTCCTCTCGAAGTTGGACACCTTGTTGACTAAGGATCTGCCGACGCTCCCGCTGTTCCAGGCGCCGGTGAGCCTTGTGCAGCAGGCCGACATCGTGAACGTGAGCGAGAGCCCCGGTTCGGCCGGCCCGCTCTGGGACGCCGAAGACTGGGTCGTCGAGCTGGCGTCCGCGAACGGCTAGGCGCGAACCTGCCGCGCAGGTGCCTGCCGGCAAGTGCGGCTGGCTGCCGCAGAGGGTGTTTGCGGTACAGTACGAGGCGCCTCCGGAGCTCGTTGAGCTCCTGATCGGCGGCCACGTCGGAGTGGCGGAATAGGCAGACGCGCTAGCTTGAGGGGCTAGTGCCCGCAAGGGCGTGGGGGTTCAAGTCCCCCCTCCGACACCAACGTTCTGCGACTGGTTACCGCCCAGCCCCACCTCAGCCAGGCCAACATTCAACCGCGGCGCGCCGGCGATCGAGACCTCAAGGTGATCGGGGAACACGGCGACCCTCTCGACTAGCTCCTCCACCAGCACTCGCCGCTCCGGTTCGGTTGCTTCGTCCCAGGCCTTGTCGAGGTCGAGATCCTGAAGCAGGGCGGCCACCTCCTCGAACCGCGCCAGCAGCTCCTCCCGCTCAGATGACCGCTCCCGGTCCTCACCTGCCGCCTGGCGAGCCGATTCGATCGCCTTAGCGATTCGGCCCTCCTCCTCGGCGAAGCCCTCCGCGCTGATCCTGTCGGCGTAGTACAGCTCCAGCAGCTTGCGACGGCGTTCGGACAGCGCAGCGAGTCGTTCCGGCGGCGCTGCGCCGGTCCGGCGCCCGGTCCGTGGGGCCGTGCGCCCGGTCCGTCGCAACTCCTCGCGGATCGCTGATTGCAGCTCCCGATCCTGTGCGAGCAGCCGCAGGCCGAGTCGCGCCGCAAGATGCAGCCCACTGTTGGTTCGACGAGGTTGATCGCAACCCTTTCCCCGATGCCGACACCGGTACATCACGCGCCCGACCCCGTTCTGTTCCACCGCCATGCGCTTGCCGCACAGGCCACAGAACACCCGACCGGATAGCAAGTCTCCTCCACGCCGCCGACCCGGCACGTGGCCCAGGTGCGCAGCCTCGAACTCCTCCGGAGTGATCAGTGGCTCATGGTTGCCGCGGAACCACTCCCCATTGAGCAGGACTTCGCCCAGGTAGATCCTGGAGCCCAAGATGGCGCACACGGTCGAGTACCTGACGCCGGTCCGGTCTTCGATCGCCGCATAGCTCATCCCGGCCGCCCGGAGCTTGAATATCTCGCGGACCCGTTCACTGTCCCCGTTCGGTACCAGCTCGCCGCCGATGAGGTCGTAACCGGTTTTCGGGCGATTCATCCACTTGCCCTGGTGAGCGGCTTGTTGCATGCCCATGCGGACGTTCTCAGCGAGCTGCTCACGGTAGAACTGCGCGAAAGACCCCAAGATGTTGTAGAACATGCGACCCGTCGCCGACGAAAGGTCGATCTTCTCGGTGAACGAGTGCAGAGCAACGCCGGCTTTCCCGAACCGATCCGCAAGGTCGATCAGATTGCCAAGGTTCCGCGACAGCCGATCGAGTCGCCAAAGGAGCACGTGCGAGACATGACCCGCTTCGACCATCGCGAGGAGCTGCTGCAGCCCCGCCCGGTCCAGGTCCTTACCCGACCGACCCGGATCGGAGACGACCGTGACCTCCCCGAGATCATGTAGCGAGGCGTAAGCGCGCAGCTTTTCCGCCTGGCCGTCGATCGAGAACCCCTCCGTCGCCTGCTCCTCGGTCGAGACCCGGCAATATGCCACCGTCAGCACCACGATCATCTTCCTCCCGTTTCTTCTTCGAAACTCTACGTAGCGCAATCCGGATGAGCGTCTGCGCGACGCGCTGATAGTCAGCCATGTCGCGCAGCCTCCCTGGCTCGCCACTCCGCAACCCGATCTGCGAAGCTCCGTCGACTCGCGTACTCCCAATCGCGCAAGCTCGAAGCGAGTTGTTCGCACGTGACCTCGACGTCATCGGTGCCAACCAGCGCGGCGTAATGCGCCACCCAGCCATTCAGCGGCCGGATCAGCCGCCGGATGCTCCCGTTGGTCCGGCCCTCGTACATGCGCCCGATACCGAAGGCGCCCTCGGCGAGTCTTGCCCGTTGCACCGCCTGTCATTCCGGAGCGACCGGCCAACGGGCGCGCGTCTGGTCGGCAGTAGGGGAGCGGTAGGTCAGCCACTCGCTCGTAACCGACAACCACAGCGCCGGGACCGCGCCGAGCACGTCGTCGACGGTATCGAGTCCGTATTCACGCAGCGCCGTCCGGGCCAGCTCGAACTCGACGCGAAACACCGGCTTGGCCGGATCGAGCCTCTCGCCCCATACGTCCAGCCAGAAGTCCGAGCCCTTGCGGTCCGCATCGCGTGTCTTGTCGTAGATGCGGGCGACGATCGTCCCGGTCTTGCGCCGACCGAAGCTGAACCCTGTCAGCTCCCCGCTGGCCTCGTAGGTCTCTAGCGTCTGGCCTCGGCACACGAACCGATACCGGTCGTCCCCGGTCGGCCACCAGCCCTGAACGTCCACGTACAGGTCCAGCCTGCTGACCGTGAACACCAAGCGCCGAGTTCCTCGCCTAGCAGCTCCATGAACACACCGCAGGCTTCGCGGACTCCAATCCCGTGCAGGAACTCTGTCCGCGGCTGCACTCGAAGCGCTGGCAGGTGCGTGCTCGGACTGACGCCAACCTGGCCGTAGCGATGACTCAGGCAGTACCGGTACCTGCCCATTCCGTGCGACGCGACGTCGAACTCCACGCCGGCGATGGACACCGCCTGCGAGCTCCCCGACGCTTCTGCTTGTGCCCGTGCGGCTGCGAGGCACTCCACGAACGGCTCCGGTAGGACCGCCCGACCAGAGAGATAGAGCGCGTCAACCCCAGAGGCCAGCTCGCGCATCTGCCGACTCTCGTCCGAACCATCCGTGATCGCAACCCCGGCAAGTGCCATCAATTGGCACTCTAACAGGTTCCAGTGCCACTATGTGGCACTAACTAGTGTCATCGCCTGGCACTGACCGCTAAGCTGCAACCTGACGGGAGGACTGGTGCCACCGAGGACCCGCAAATCCATCACATGGCTCCAGCTAGCGGTGCTCAACGCGGGCATCCGGCAAGGCCTCAGAGCTATGAACTGGTCGTTCACCTGGGCTGTCACAAGAGAGGCGCTCGGTCACGATCCCAGCGTCGAAGAGGTGGCCGAGTGGTGGAAAGAGTCCCGGCGGACTGCCTTCCGCGAACAGGCAGCGTTCCGAGCTGCGTTCCCCAAGCTCGACACTCCAGCTCCCATCTACGACCGGCCCGAGCTACGGCGCCGCCTACGTGAGTTCACAAAGAAGACCGACGACCTCGACAAGATCCTCCAGTCAAGGCGCGTGCAACAGGAGATTCTCGACATCGGGCTACTTCCCGCCACGATCGACTAGCCAACCTCTGAGGCAAGCGAAGCATTCATGAGGTCACGCTGCGACCTCTTCGCCCATTGTTGCCATATCAGTGCCCGGGCCCGTCAAGGCTTCCCCGTCGGCGGCCTCCGGCCGGCCTTGACTGGCCCTCGACGCCACGCTGAGAAGAACCGACCGACTGCGGTCGAGCACTACAGCCCTAGGACCGCCACGACGGATCTACGATGCAGTTTGCGGGTGCTGTGTTACAGGGCACGCACCCGCAAACCTTCTCCTTTCCCGGCCTGTACTACGATTATCAACGCAGGTAGATATAACTGTGTAGACGAAGAACTCGAGCGCAGAAGAAGATATGTCGGTCGCAAAACACGTCGGAACGCTCGAGTCGAGTCTTGAAAGGCGTGCAATGAAGTCTTGGAAAGGCAGGGTCCAACGTCGACTCAAATCTCTCGTCTCAGGCCGACGTGGAAATCTCGTGGCGCTGCACATAACGGAGCGTGGGAGACGACTCAACGCCTTCTGTCCTGACGACGAAGTGTTCACGCTCTCGCGCGAATTGCTTCTAGACCGAGTCTATGAGCGGGGAGGCTTCGCTCTTGACGCCGACATCAAAACCGTTGTAGATGCTGGTGCCCACGCGGGAATCTTCAGCCTCCAAGCCTCACAGTGGGCGCATCAGGTGGTGGCGATAGAAGCCTCAAAGCTAAATTTCGACCTCTTGACGCTGAATATCGACCGGAATGCGATAGAGAACATTGATGCCCGGAACCGCGCGCTCTGGAGCAGTTCGGGCGACATGCTCAGCTTAGTAGGCATCGGTAACTCCGGCTGCGGACGGGTATACGATGAACCCCGGTCGGACGTGGCAGGCAAGACTGTCGAGAGCCTGAGCCTAGATGACCTAATTGCAGAGATAGGGCCTATTGACCTCTTGAAGATCGATATCGAGGGCGCCGAATATAGAACAATCAATGCCTGTACAAAGCTTTCGTCGATTTCGACCATCGTCGGCGAGATGCATCTAGAGAGTAAAGGCGATAGCCGCCTTCTAGAGTCTCTCATAGCAAAACTAAAGGGCGTCGGCTTTACCGTCAGTGTGTTCACCGAGAAGGAGCTGTATTCACGAGACAGTTTGACGCGCCTCCGAAAGAATAGCGGTTCTCTGCAGGGAAGTCGCTTGATCAAGGCGCTCGTTGCTGCTTACTACATGGCCCCGATACAAAAGCCGCTTCGTCCGCGTGGCGCCACCTATGAACTTCCGATCTTAGTGGCCAAACAAAAGGGATGAGATCGAGACGGAGGACGGCATAGCCAACTCAATCTCGTTATGCAGACCGGGCCAGGGGCCTGTACGTGACCGGCAACGTTGACATCTCGCGCGCGTCCGAGCTCTAGCCCCAGGGAGGAACGCGAGCTAGGCAAAGGTAACTGTCGAGTTATCCTGGAGCCATTGTTGCTGTAGATCAGGACCAGTCGGAGATCCGCGCCGTCGGCCCTCCGACACGGCAGAGAAGTGCTCCGAACAGGTCATTCTCAGCACAATGCCCCACGCTTTTCGCACGGAGCAGGGAGATCGCACCTCCGGACCTTTGTACCGTTTCCCTAAAATAGTGGAAATCTGGTATGATAGAACTATGATGCCAGTGATCGAGGTCGTCTGGCGGCATCTGCTCGTGGGTGCCCGGGAGGGTCATCGTCGGTGGCCGTCGGTCACGGCACTCGCGGGCGAGATGGACATCCCAGTCTCAACCGCCCATCGTTCATTGGAGCACCCTACAGAGATCGGTGCGGTCAGCGTGGGGACTCTCGACGGTTTGCAGGTTCTTGATCCAGCGAGGCTGTTAGTCCTTTTCGCCGCTCACCGTCGGGTGAGCCGCGACATCCTCAGTCGATTTCGGGTCGCAGTGCCGGCCGGGGAGGTCGAGCGGCTGGCGACGAGTTCGGAGGCGGTTCTAGGTGGCTTCGGAGCTGTGGTTGTCCACTTGCATGGTGTCAATCCCATCGCCGACTACAGCACCGTCCTCTTCTATGGCGACCCATGCCTTCCCGACTTGCCGGCCGCGCCGGGCGGGGAGGGCACCGAGGTATTGGTCGCTGAGCCGGATCGTCTCCTCACGAGCTACGGCCGCGTGACACCGTTCTGTCAGGCCTACGCAGATTTGTTTTCGGTGCCAGGGTGGCAGGCCGCCCGCTTTGTTGCCGAGCTCGACATGCAGAGAGTCGCCGCTAGTGACGAACCACTTCTACTCGTCTGATCAGACCGACCTCTCGCGGGCAGTGCTCGGGGAGGTGCTGGCAGCGGTACCGGCCGCAATCCTCATCGGAGGCTGGGGGACTTGGGTCCGTACCGGTGGCCCGATGAGTCACGACGTCGATCTGATCGTGAACCGTAGCGAGTTGGCGATCCTCGAGCAGATGGCCGGTGATCTTTCTGAGTCACACCACCTGGCTGGCACGAAGTGGCGGGCCACGTGGCGGTCTATCCACCTTGACTTGTACGCGCCGTTCCAGTCCCGTCTCGGAGCGAACCTGCACCTGCGCGTCGAGTTGCTTACCTCCCATGCCGAGACGGTGAACGGCTATCGCGTGCTAACCAGAGCGGCACACACCGCCACCAAGATCGCGGCACTTCTTGATCGACCTGACAGTCTGCCCGGCAGGAAGGACCGATATGAGATTCTGAAGCTGCTCGAGGACCCGTCGACCTCTACGACGCCTTCGATCATTGCCGGGGCGTCGGCTCGCACTCCGGCTCAGATCGACAAACTCGTGCGTGACGCGTTCGTGTTCCTCGCTGGTGAGCCCGAGCTCAACAGGCAGGCTCGCTCACGGTTGCGGCAAGTGGAGGCCGTTTGGAGGCGAGCTGTCGCCGTCGAGCTGGGAGTTCCTGAAATTGCGCCAGACTCCGGGCCGAGCATGGGTCGATAGTTCGAGGCGCAGCCTCCACCGGAAGTGCCGCCCTGCTTAACCTGGTGGGAGCCACAAAGCCGCCGTTGTCACGCGGCGTGGAGTTTTGTACCGAGTCCCCCCTTCGACACTAAATGCGTTGTCGTGGGACATCCCGTGGTAGTTCACACTCGGACGATCTTGAGTCCGGGCACTTCGACGTAATCATCGTCTTGGGTCACGACCGGAACCGCTAGCGATATAGCCGTCGCGGCGATCCAGGAGTCGTTGACCGGCATGCGCTTTTGCATGTCGCGCAACAGGACGCGTAACCGCGCCCAAGCCTCGGCGACTGCCTGGTCGACGGGCAGCGGATCGAGGGCCAGCGCTTCGCTCAAGGTTGCCAGCCGCCTGTCACGGGTCTCGACGTCGACGGCGGCCAACACCCCCGCGCGCAGCTCGCCGATCGTGATCACGGAGATCGCCAACTCGTCGGGTAGGTCGGTCTCGGCGAGGGGACGCCCGGACTCCCTGGCAATGAACACACTGGTGTCGGCTATGCCGCGGCTCAACGCAGGTCGTCGGTCGTGTCGGGGGCCAGCTCACGGAGGTCCTTCGTCAGGGCGGCGTCGGCTTGGCGGCCTGAGAAACGGTGCACGAACTCACCACGCGATACCCACCTTGGCCGGGAGCCGATTGGTCGCAGCACAGCGACCCGTCGGCCGTCGACGGTGATCACGACGTCTTCTCCGGCCTCAACTCGGCGCAGCAGCCCTCGGGTGTCGTTGCGTAGTTCTCGGGAAGCAACTTCAGCCACGCTCCAGTTGTAGCACACCTGCTACAAGACGCTCAAGGTGCAGAACTTCGACTTGGAGGACGCGCTCAGACGACTCTCGAGGGAAGAGGCGCGCAAGGATCCAGGTCAAGGTACCCATAGCCAGAGGTCGGTCCCGGCCACGCGGCGTGGAGCTTTGTACCGAGTCCCCCCTCCGACACCACGGGCGACACGCGAGAGTTCCGCCGCGGCCTTGATCTGCTGTCTCGTTGGGTCATGACGCAGCGTCAGGCCAAGCTCCGCGTACAGAGCTGCGCGGTCCTCAGGATTCGCCTACTTGAGCACTCGAACCACTCCCGCCAACAAGACCCTGGTGCAGTCGCCGGTGACGGTGCGCGCCACCGCCTCGTCGGGGCTGACGGTCACCTTCACCACGACCACGCCCTTGGTGTGCACCTCGGGCGCCATCAGCACGGCCACGATCACCTTGCTGACCACTGGGACATGCACCGTCCAGGCCAACCAGGCGGGCAACGCCACCTACAACGCCGCCACGCCGGTGAGCCAGAGCTTCACGGTGTCCAAGGCCAGCCAGACAATCATTTTCGGGACGCTGGCCAACAAGACCCTGGCGCAGTCGCCGGTGACGGTGCGCGCCACCGCCTCGTCGGGGCTGACGGTCACCTTCACCACGACCACGCCCTTGGTGTGCACCTCGGGCGCCATCAGCACGGCCACGATCACCTTGCGGACCACTGGGACATGCACCGTCCAGGCCAACCAGGCAGGCAACGCCACCTACAACGCCGCCACGCCGGTGAGCCATAGCTTCACGGTAGGCCGCGGGTCTAGGCGACTCTGCAAAGCTCTGACCAGCCATTATCCGCTTCGAGTGGGCATGGACCTAAGTTTCGAGTCGACCCTCCGACACTGGCGTGGCGTAACGAGGGAGCTGAACTTTCGGACCGCACTTCTTCAATGGCGCGGACGCACGTGGTCTACCCGAGGATCCTTGAGGTTGGCTGGCGAGAACAGGCCCAGGAGGGTACGGCGGACGTGCCCCATAACCGAGACAAGGTGCAGTTGGTCTGTCGGGCTGCGTTCGAACTCGGGTACGACGTGAAGGTGGGAAGCTCGTGCTTGTTGGGATTCGGCGTGGACGAGAAGGCTCCGGTGCTCATAGCTCTTGGCCGGGATGAACTCAAGGTACCTGTCGTCCTCGCGTGTGGCTCTCGTGGTCGTCCGCTCTTCGGCATGCGCCAGAGTCCTCCTCGTCTTCGCTCGGCGGGCGGAGGTTCCCGCCGAACCTCCACGGTGCAGGTCAGGCATTGATTCCCGCTCACATCCTCAACCCCCGGGGGTGTCGGGCGCCCCTAGCCACCGCTCCAGTAGGCATTCAGCCGCGCAATGGCTTGCTCCTTCGACATTGCCGCGACCTCGTCTTCAGCGACCCCAACGCGATGGATCAGGAGGTACACGACCTCGCTGGGGAGCGCCTCGGGTGGCGCAGCTGCGCGGCCACGGTCTGGCGGGTCGCCGCCACGAACACAGGCCCAGAACTCAGCCTCGCTCACCGCCAACTGGTCTCGCAGTATGTGTGACCAGATCGACACTCCGTAGTCCGTGCGATCGGGCGGATGGGAGACACGGGTCCGCAGCGTGCGACCGTCCGGGAGGTCGAGCTCGTAGGTCAGGTGATGCGTGCCGGACCTGCCTCGCGCGTCGCGGACAACTCGCCAACCCTCGTTCTCGCAGAACTTGGCGTGATCCGCTCGTGCCGGCGTCGGCCAATCGCTCACGCCGAGGCGCCCACCAGCCACTCCTTGAGCTGGTCATTCTCGCTCAAGGAGACGAGCTGCACGAGCGCCCAGTTGTCTCGGTGGTTGGGTGCATTGAGCAGGTGGTCCTGCCAGTCCTCTGCGTACTCCCGGAGCGCGTCGACCATCTCCTCGAGTGCTTCGTCAAACGACGCGCCATCAGCTGCTACCGGAACGCCGGCAACGAAGATCGACCATCCTCCGGCCTCGGCGACCACCGATGAGTGAACGACGAGCGACTCGGTGAGGAGGGCTCGCAGCCGCTCGGCATCGACTACGGCCGACGGGCTCCCGTCTCTGCGCACGAGCGCCGGACGGCCACTCTCGGCCGCGTCGAGCAGCTCCTTGAAGTGGGCGCGTCCTTCGCTGTAGCTGTCGAAAGCGAGAGTCGTCATAGCCTCATCCTCCTTCCGTACCTTACGTACGTCAAGTACCTTAGCGGCTTCGTCGGAGCGGACCTACGCGCGAAGTCACGCGGAGGCATGCCCGGTCGGGGACGTCCCCCGACGAGTTATCGCGCGGCAGACGCAAGTGTGTCGTCGGACCCTTCTGCCCCACGTAACAGGGAAGCCCGGCACCAGTGAGAGATCCGCGACGTGGGCGACACGAGGTTTCCAACTCACGACGCACAGAGCCAAAGATCGATCGCACCGACGGGCCGTGGAGTCTTGTACCGAGTCCCCCCTCCGACACCAGATGAGAGTCCAATTCAGAGGCCATTTCGGCGTAATTGGCGAACAGCTCGGTGCCGGACCGGGGGTCGATAGCGACGCCTTTCAGCTTGTCGTGGGCGACCTGGGTGGCCCAGGCGTCGGCGGCCTTGCGGGTGGCGAACGACTTCGTCACGACCCGGCCGTCGATCCGGGTCCGGATGTCGTAGAAGGTCCGGGGGTCATCGAGGTTCTTTGCCCACGCGTCAGCTGCTTGGCGTCCCTCGCGCGTCGGGGAAGCGCTGGGTCACGCGCTTGGGATTGTCGGTGCCTCGGGACAGGCCACTGACGCGTCGCACGAGCTGAGCGATAGAGGTGGACACTAGCTCTTGCGCGCGATCACAGGCGATTGTTCACGGGCTCGCGACGGTGCACGACCAAGCTGCCGCCCGCCCTCCGGGCGGTTGGCGTCAGGGGAGAACGAGTCGTCTTGTGTCCTGATCACTCGAATGCCTCGCTCCTGATCTCCTGCCACCCGACACGGCGCATCTCGATCGATTCCCGAGCCCACATCTCGGCGATGAGGTGGTCTCCAGGAAGCCCGTAGCCGATCCCCACATAGCGCCAGGCTCCGATGGCGAGCTCGTGATCGGGATTGTCATCTTGCGGCGGGGCCCTGAGGAGAGCCTGGCGGCGCTGGTGTTCGAAACGCGTCCGACGGAGGACACCGAAGCTCGTCGAGTAGTGACGGGACTTGGTCAGGGCGTTGCTCTTGAAGCCGAGCGTATGGGCACAGCGCCGAAGCCCCAGCTTGCAGAGTTCCTCTCGTCTCGAAAGTCGCCAGGCGCACTCGACGAGGCGGCGGTGATGAGGAGACAGCCCGCTCGTGCGAAGGGCGGCAACCTCCGCTGAGTTCCTGAGGCGCCGGTCCAGCGCACCGGTGGACTCGGTTGATGCAGTCACGTACTTGGCCACGTACCGGCGGCCGCGGCCACGGAGTCGATCGAGCTCACGTCGAGCTGTGGTCCCCAGCGGGCGTAGTGGACGATGCCGTCCAAGCGAATCGGGTGCGGAACCGCGACGGCGCGCGATCCAAGGATGATCGCGGCGCCGAAGACCTGTGCGGTGATCTCTGGCGGTGGCAGGACGATCCCCTCGCCGGTCCCGTCTGCGCGAACGACGACGTGGAGGGGGACGGCACCTCGCGCCTGGTACTCGACGACTTTGATGAACGAGAGCCGGACGTTTCTCTTGAGCTTGGACGGCGTCGTCTCCAACAGGCGCGCCAGAGCCCGGAAGATGTAGATCGTCGTCCGCCTCCACATCTCTGGAAGAAGGCCGTGGAACACGACGTGCTAGAGGCCTCGGTCCGGCGGAGCCGGACTCTTGAGTCAAGTTTTTGCTCTTGGGGTTGTGTTATGCGGCGATTCCTGATCGGGCGGCGAGATCGCTGAGAGCCCGGCGGAGGATGGCGGTGCTCCCGGGATCGGCGATGTCGGCGGCACCGGTGCGGATGAAGCGGTTGTAGGCATGCGTGAGGAACCACGCTGTCTGCCATCCGAGGGGCGTGGGTCGGTAGCGGTGGGAGTTGGGTATGCGTTCGATCAGCCCGTGCAGACGGAGTCGTCGTAGGTCGTAGGTCATGCGCCCAGGGGTGATCTCGTCGGGCTCGAGGCCGAGGAACTCAGCGACGTGCTCGCGCAGGTGGTGGTTGGCGAAGCCGTCGGGCTGGAGGCGGCAGATCACCGCCGCCGCGAGGAGGGCGTGGACACGAGGGTCACCGAAGCGCAGCCC
>Ga0181536_10000559_pt1 | contig 45053 bp, 42 predicted proteins | sample PEATcosm2014_Bin_41_FD_121105 | JGI IMG/M metagenome (GOLD analysis project Ga0181536, IMG submission 121105) | Peatland microbial communities from MTU Mesocosm Facility, Houghton, MI, USA - PEATcosm2014_Bin17_60_metaG | ecosystem: Environmental > Terrestrial > Soil > Wetlands > Peat | place...
CCACATCCCACCGGTCCTCTTCGAGCGCATGGCCGCCGAGCAGAGTTGTGATCAATCCCAACGGGATGAAACGGGCTCCTTTCCAGCGAACCTTGCTGGATGGCGGGGGAGGCCACACGCTGCGCGGCGGAACCACGTAACCGATTTCGTTTTGAAATGGAAATAGCGAGCTGAAGCGGACAGACGCACCCGCCTGTTGGCGCGCCGTGGCATCGAGCCATTCTTCCAAATGTCCCAGCAGACGCATGGCGTTTGTCACCGCGGAGTAGAGCGAGTCGCTATGGTAAAGCAGGTCCACTGCATCGCGCGCGCCCGAGTCCGGGCCCACGCGCCATGGTCCGCTGGGGCGGAGCTTCACCACAAGCCCTGGCTGTAGAGCCGGCGTCATTCCTTTACAAACGACATGGCGGATTCCTGAACCAGCTTTTGCAGCCCCGCCACATCCGCGCCCGCGATCAGTTCCTTTTCGGCGCCGCCGGAGGCGTAATACTCCCGGTTGCGCCACACGAGCTTGAGATTCGAGAAGCGCACGCGCCCGCTGCCGCGCGAGCCGCCTCCTCCCAGCGCGTCATCTTCAAGGAGCCGCAAGCCTTGCACCAGTTGGCCGAACAGTGGCGTATCCTCCTCGCAGAGGAGGTCCACGACGAACCGCACATGGAAGCGCGCACCCGCGGGAACACGTTCGAGTGTGCGTGGATTGGCCTGCGACGTGATGCGGTCGATGGCGTTTTCGCTTTTCACTTCGGTGAGCTCGTCGTCCAGGTTCTCGCGCATGGGCGCCGTGATGCTTTCCACTTCGAGCGGGGCATCGAAAACCGCCAGGCGCGCCGGCGTGGCGTGGTGGCCATCCACCGGCTCGCCCGTGACACGCTCCATGCGCCCGGCGTTGCGGCCGAACAGCAGACAGATGTCATCATCGGGGCGGTCGCTCTGATGGATCCGCACTTCCTGGCCTTTGCGCCGCGAAAGATAAACGAGCTCGGCGGGCACGGCCGCGCCTGAAAACTGCTCCAGGAGCGAACGGATCTTGCCGCGCAGGGAGCTGCCGGGAATATAGGGACGGCCCGCGGCGTCCTTGACCACCGGATTATCCGAGCCGCCGATTTCGAGCGATCCCTTTCCCGCGCCAATGTGCAGTCCCGTTTCGCAATGGAGCTGTCCCTCAAGAATCAGCTTGCCAATCAGTTTCAATTCAGTTTGCGTAGTATGCGCGCTCATTCGTCCTCGGGTGTGTGCTCTCGATGCAACGGCTATTCGTTGTACGCCACGATGGCCTCGAACAGGTCCCGGAAGCGTTCATAGCCGCGGCTGTCGTTCTTGCGTGTCACCTGCAGCAGCAGTTTTTCCATCTGATCGAGGCTGCGGAGCGAGTGCCGCGCGATGGTGTATGCCAGGCGCGCGCGCAGCATGACGAACTCGTGCTGCCGCTCGTTTTCGGGCGCGCGATTAGCCCGGCGCACCGCGTTGTAGAGGCGGCGCAACTGGCTTTTTGTGGCGGAATCCATGTCCCGCATACGGCTTACGATGCCGTGCGCCTGGTTGTCGAGATACAAGCTGTCGCTGATCAGCTTCTCGATATCGATCTCGGGCGGTCCTTCGGGACGGCCCCGATCTCCGCGGTCGCCACGCCGGTCATCACGGCGGCCTTCGTCACGCGGCCGTCCACCTGGGCCTTCGCGCGGCGGCCGGTTTTCGCGATTTCTGGTTTCCTGCTCTTGTGCCATGCTGATCTAGACCTCGCTGGCAAGCCGGGCCCACTCCATGGCCACCAGGCCTGCCGGCCTCAATTTTACTCGTGCTCCGGGCTTCCCCTGCGGGACTGCTTTTCTCCCTACGATCTCATTCACCAGGTGCGCACGCAACTTTTGGAATTCGCGATCGCGGGCCGTGCCCAACGCCCGGTGATACCGGCGCTGGAACCGCCCCAGCCGGCTGATGGCGGCATCCGCGTCTGGCGACGCGCCCACAACAATTTCTTTTTGATAGAAACCGCGTAATTGCGCGAGGAATTGCCGGGAGCCGTGGAACTCCTCGAGCATCCGCGTAATGGTGTCCTTGAGCTCGGAGGCATCGGCCAGCCGCTTCCATTCCAGTACGCGTCCGAGCAGGTAGATGCAGTCTTTGTCCGACGATTTTGCCAGATCGAGATTTGCGCCCGCCTGCCCGTAGAGCGCCGCGAGCGTCGCGTCCGGATCCGTCGCCAGCGCCAGTGCCATGGAGATGGTCTTGGCTTCCGGCCCGGGAAAATCTTTTAGATTCTCTTCGGTGAACCGGTGGAACAACCTTTGCAACTCCCGCGCCAGCAGGATCAGCGCGTCCCACGACCCGTACACCGCGAAATCATCGCCGCCCGAATACAGGATGGTCACTTTTCTCCAGAATTCGGGCATGGAGCACAACACCTCGAGCTCGCCGGCGAAAAACTGTTTGTAAAGGACGGAGATTTGGACGTGCTCCTCAATCGTCTGGAGCCGCCGCATACGCACCGCGAAGTGATCGACGTCACCGCGCAACACGCCCCAGAGCTGCCTTCCTTGCGCGCGGCCGGCTAGGACGGAAACGCTGGCGGCGCTCGTGCCATCATCGGTCGGCGCCGCGTGGCGGGCCAACGTGATGCCATCGAGCGATAGGTTCGAGGATAGCGTCCAAGTGTGCTTCCCGGCGCCCGGCGTTACCGTCGCCGGCGATTCGGGCGACCAGCCGATGGTGGCGGCTTCGCGAACCTTCAGACCCAATTCGTTTGAGAAGTAGCGCTCCGCATCAGAGCTCGCAGACTCCGCCGCCGGCTGGAAGGGCTGAAAGCCTTCGATTCCCATTCCAGCGAGCGGAGTCGCGCGTTTCCGTAGCAACTCCTCGTTCAGGCGCTTGCGGACCACGCTCCAATCGCCGAGGTTTTCGGTGACGCTCCACAATAGTTGCAAGTGGCCGCCCCCGAGGGCAGCCATCTGCTGTGCCGCGGCCATCAGAAATTGCTCGGCAGCGCTTCGCGCTTCGCCCGGCAGCACCAGCATGAACTGTCCGCCGCCGCTCGTGCCTAACAGGATGCGTGAAAGGCCCAACTCCGCCAGCAGAGCGCGCGGCAGCACTTCCGAGATGAGCGTCAGCCACTGCGAGCGTCCGGCGAAGAGTTCCTCGGCGGCCGGTCCGGCGGCATTGCCGGACTGGAGAAACGCTTCTATGCCCAGAATTTTTCCTTGTAACAGGATCTGCGCGGACATCTGATTTTGGGAACTCGCGGAAACGGTCAGTCTATCACAGCGGGTTGCCAACGCGGAGCGCCGCCCGGCATAGAATAGCTGCATGGCAGCCACCTCGCTTCGCCCGATGCTTTCCGCCCAGCAGATCCAGCAACGCATTCAGGAGATGGGCGCGCAGATTGACGCCGACTATCCCGACGGCAGTCTGCACCTGGTCTGCATCTTGAAAGGCGCCTGTTTCTTCCTGGCCGACCTGGCCCGCGCCATCGAGCGCGACGTGGTGATCGATTTCATGGGCATATCGAGCTACGGCCGCGGCACCACGACCTCCGGTGCTGTAAAAGTGACCAAGGACCTGGACTTGGCGGTGGAAGGCGTAGACGTTCTGGTAGTGGAAGATATCGTGGATACAGGCATCACCCTGAACTATCTGGTGAACATTCTGCAGCAGCGGAAGCCGCGATCGGTCCGCATTGCCGCGCTGCTGGACAAGCCGGAACGGCGGCTGCGTCCGGTCAAAGTCACCTACGTGGGATTTCAGATTCCCGATGAATTCGTGGTTGGCTATGGCCTGGACTTCGCCGAACGTTACCGCAACCTGCAAGATGTGTGCGTGCTCGAAGGGCCCCAGGTTGCATAAATATCCCAGTTCCGCAGAGAGTACATTTGATCCCTCCGGCTCAAATGCTATGATCTAGTTAGATTTCCGAAAGTATTGGAGGAAGTAGCAAGATGGGTCCGCTAGGCGTGCAGGAAATGGTCTTCATCTTTCTCCTGGCGCTTCTTCTGTTTGGGCCAAAAAAACTGCCCGAACTGGGGAAGCATCTGGCGAAAGGTTTGGCCGAGTTCCGCCGCGCTCAGAACGAGTTGAAAAGCACGTTTGATCGCGAGATGAAAAGCCTCGAGCGGGAAAGTGAATCGTTGAGGGAAGTGACCAGCAGTTTCCAGCACGACACGTACAATTACGACTATTCTTCCTACGACTCGGGATCGTATAACTCCGAGCCGCACGATTCCACCGCAACCACCGCTGTAACCACTGCAAGCGCATCCGCACCTCAGGGCGCTGAGTTAACGACGGGAGCCGTCCCGGAAGGGACGATCGCTAATGGGAGTTTGAACGCCGCAGGAACAGAAGGTTCCGGCACAACAGCTAACGAGCCGGAAGTTTCCGAATCTGTAGCGTCCTCTCATCCGAACGGCGAAGCACCGGCGACTGAGCATCAAGCGTTGAAGACTTAACAATGGCTTCATCCGAAGATCAAAACGGAGCGCCCGCTCCTAGCGCTGAAGGTGTGTTATCTTCCACCGCGATGGTTCCTGCCACTTCCCGTAGGGGAGGGTCCGGTGGGTCTACGCCTCCGCCCGAGCCGCCGGATTCCGATGGCGACGGCGAAGAGGGAGGGATGCTCCGGATGTCCTTTTTGGAGCATCTGGAAGAGCTACGTTCGCGCATTCTTCGTGCGCTCGGCGGTGTCGGCATCGCGTTCGTTCTCAGTTTGACGTTCTGCAGTGAGCTGTGGAACATTGCCACCGCGCCCGCAACGGATGCTTTGCACCGGATTGGGGCCGTACCCAACAAACTCGTGCAAATCGCGCCGATGGATGCCTTCAACATCATCTGGGTGAAGCTTCCGATCCTGACCGCGATCTTCATCGCATCGCCGTGGATCCTGTATCAAGTCTGGGCCTTTATCGCGCCCGGACTTTACAAGCGGGAACGCCGTTGGGCCGCGCCGTTTATCATCTGTTCGGCGGGCCTGTTCATCACCGGCGGGCTGTTTGGCTATTTCGTCGCGTTCCGCTACGGCCTGACATTTCTGCTTGGACTGGCCGCGATGAACAACGTCACGCCCATGGTATCGATGACCGAGTATTTCGATCTCTTCGTCGATGTCATGCTTGGCATCGGCCTGATCTTCGAGATGCCGGTGCTGATCTTCTTCCTGACCTTGCTGCACATCACCAGCCCGCGCTTTCTGATCGCACATAGCCGTTACGCGATTCTCGCGATCACGATCATCGCGGCGGTTGTGACGCCAACCCCGGACATCTTCAACATGATGTTGTTCGCGGTCCCGATGTGCCTGTTGTTCTACTTCGGCATCTTTGCCAGCTATCTGCTCGTGCTGCACCGCGAGCACCGCGCGTTCCCGTGGCGTAAAACGCTTACCTGGATCGTGCCCATAGTACTTTTGTTAGCGGCGATAACTTACTTCGTGCTAACACGGTACGGGTACCACATCGTGGCACGGTGGCCTTTCTTGGTCCGCTAAAGTAAACATTCGTGGACTGGAATCGATTGGCCGAATCGGGGTAACATCAGGGCGAACACTATCGCGCCTCAAGCCGGAGGGGAGGCGCCATGAACATCAACAAGGCCATTCGCGAGCTGTACGAGGAAAAAAAGCGGCTGGACCGTGTCATTGCTTCGCTCGAGGAAATGCAGCGCAATGCCGCCGCGCTTGCGAGCACGATCGTTCCAGAAAAAAGACGCGGCCGGAAGTTCATGGATCCGAAAGCCCGCCAGGAAGTTTCCGAGCGCATGAAGCGGTACTGGGACGCCCGCCGAAAACAGGAACAGGCCGCTCAACACGGCAAGAGCTGACGCGCGCAACTCCGGCGCCGGTGATATCATAAGTGAGAATAGAACAAGTGGGCGACTAGCTCAGTTGGGAGAGCGCTGCGTTCGCAATGCAGAGGTCGGGGGTTCGACTCCCCCGTCGTCCACCAATCTATTTTCGCTTCCAATGTATACTTCTTTCAACCGGGAGTCTGAAAATGGGAGTCCCAGAAAACTGATTCAGGCGTTCTTTTCACCCTAGGCTCCAATCCTTATGTGGATCGTCCGGCTTGCTCTCCGTCGTCCATACACCTTTGTCGTGGTGGCTGTCCTCATCGCCATCCTGGGCTGCACGGCTATCGTCACCATGCCCGTCGATATCTTTCCGTATATCGACATCCCCATCGTAAGCGTGCTGTGGGCGTATTCGGGTCTGTCGCCGGAGGAGATGGAGAAGCGGGTCATCACCCCCTTCGAGCGCAGCGTCACCTCGAATGTCAGCGATGTCGAACACATTGAGTCACAGGCGTACAACGGCTACGCCGTGATTAAAATTTACTTTCATCCCAACGTGAAGATCGATATGGCGGTCGCTCAGGTGACTGCAACCGTGCAGACCTCGGTCCGCCAGATGCCTCCCGGGATGTATCCTGCCAACGTCCTCAAGTACGATGCCGCGAGTGTCCCCATATTGCAGTTGGGCCTGTCGAGCAAAACCCTGCGTGAGCAGGAAATGTTCGATCTGGGGAACAACTTCATCCGGACCCCGCTCGGCACCGTGCAGGGCGCCTCTGTTTCCTATCCGTTCGGCGGAAAGCAGCGAGCCGTAATGGTGGACTTGAACCTAGACGAACTCTACGCCAAGCAGCTTGCGCCAATCGACATCTCGAATGCATTGTCGTTGCAGAACCTGATCCTCCCCGCGGGCACGGCGAAGTTAGCCGGAACCGAATACCAGATTAGGGTCAACAGCAGCCCCCTCCAGTTGGATGAGCTGAACAACCTGCCTATCAAAACGGTGAACGGCGCGACCGTCTACATGAAAGATGTCGCGCAGGTCCACGACGGCTTCTCGGTTCAGACCAACATCGTCCGCACCAATGGGTCTCGCGGTGTGCTGCTCACCATTACCAGGAATGGTAAAGCCTCTACCCTGGCCATTGTCGATGCCGTAAAGGCAGCGCTTCCGAGGATTCTCGCTACGGTTCCTCGAGAGCTCAAGGTGGATGCGCTGTTTGACCAATCGATTTTTGTGCGGTCCGCGATTCAGGGTGTGGAACGGGAAGCGGCCATTGCCGCCGGTTTGACGGGCCTCATGATCCTTCTCTTCCTGGGGAGTTGGCGGAGCACTCTGATCGTATGCACCTCCATTCCGCTCTCGGTCCTCTCCTCTTTGTGCATCCTGAGCCTGTTGGGCGAGACCATTAACGTGATGACGCTCGGCGGCCTCGCCCTCGCCGTCGGCATTTTGGTGGACGACGCCACGGTGGAGATTGAGAATACGCACCGCAACATGGCGATGCGGAAGCCGCTGCTCCGCGCCGTCCTCGATGGCGCGAGTCAGATCGCCGTTCCGACATTGGTTGCCACTCTTTCCATTTGTATTGTGTTCGTGCCGGTGTTGCTGCTGACGGGAACGGCGAGGTACTTGTTCACGCCCATGGCTATGGCGGTCGTCTTCGCCATGCTGGCTTCTTATTTTCTGTCCCGCACGCTGGTTCCAACCATGGTGGCCTTTCTTCTGAAATCGGAGGTCGACCAGTACCAGCATGGGACGCACGGAGAGGGAGCTGGCGGCCAGGGGTTATTCCGCCGCGCTCACCATCTATTTAACGCTCTATTCGAGAAGCTCCGTTTCCGTTATGTTGGCCTGCTCGATTGGTCGCTGCGCCATCGCGGGCGGGTACTGGCCGCTTTCATGGGCGTCTCCATTGCTTCACTCGGCCTGGTGTGGCTGGTGGGCGAGGATTTCTTCCCCAACGTGGATTCCGGCCAGATGCGGCTTCACGTGCGTGCTCCGGCAGGCACCCGCATCGAGCAGACTGAGGTACGTTTCTCGGCAATTGATCGCGACATCCGGAATGTCATCCCCTCCGCCGAGATTGACTCTCTGATTGACATCATCGGCATCCCCAACAGTTGGACGAGCATTGCACAGGGAGACATCCCAACCATTTCGAGCGCCGACGGCGAGATCCTGATTTCGCTCAAGAAAGAGAAACATGGCTCGACACGCGATTATGAAGTCCACCTGAGAAAACGCCTGCGCGATAACTTCCCGGACACCTCCTTCTTCTTCCAACCGGCCAACATCACCACCCAGATCTTGAGCTTCGGCCTTCCGGCGCCGATCGACTTGCAGGTGGTCGGCCGGGATGCCGATGCTAATTACAAGATCGCCCAGAAGCTCGCCGCGAGGATTGCGCGTATCCCCGGGGCGGCGGATGTTCATGTTCACCAGGTGGTTGACCAGCCCTTAATCCGCCTGTCCGTGGATCGTGTCAAGGCCTCGCAACTGGGTTTGACGCAACGCGATGTCACCAACAGCATGCTCATCTCGCTCAGTGGCAACGGGGCACTGGCGCCGAATTTCTGGGTGAACTGGGACAACGGAGTCAACTACAACGTGGGTGTGCAGACGCCTCAGTACCGCATCGGTTCCCTCGACGCCTTGCTGCGTACTCCCATTTCTGTGGCGACGAGCGACGTCACCACGACGACCGCGGCTTCGCAGCAGGGTTCTGCCGGTAGCTGGAACGGCTCCGTTGGCACCTCGCCCAGCGGCGCCTCGCTGGCCTACGGGAACCCGGGAGCCATGTCTGGCAATACGCAACTTCTTTCCAATCTGGCCACAGTGCAGCGCGGCTACGCCCCGGTGATCGTAAACCACTACAATGTCTGGCCGGTTTTCGACGTGTACGCCAACGTGGACCGCCGCGACCTGGGTGGCGTCGGTGCCGAGGTCGAGAAGATCATGCGCGAGGAAGAACCGCACTTGCCCCGTGGCACCTCCTTCGCGCTGCGCGGGCAGATCGAGACCATGCAATCCTCTTTCTTCCGCTTGGGATTGGGCATGGCCTTCGCCGTCGTCCTCGTTTACCTTCTGATGACAGTCAACTTTCAGTCGTGGCTGGATCCGTTTATCATTCTGATGGCTCTGCCGGGCGCAATGGCCGGTATTTTGTGGATGTTGTTCGTCACCGGCACCACGTTGAGTGTCCCGTCGCTGATGGGCTCCATCATGTGCGTGGGCGTCGCCACAGCCAACAGCATCCTGATGGTCACCTTCGCCAACGATGAGCGCGCCACTGTGCCCTCCGCCCGTGAGGCCATGCTCTCCGCCGGATACGCCAGAATCCGGCCTGTGCTCATGACCGCGACTGCCATGATTCTCGGCATGCTTCCCATGTCGCTGGGGCTGGGGGAAGGCGGAGAGCAGAATGCGCCGCTCGGCCGCGCCGTGATTGGTGGCCTGATGTTCGCCACCGTGACCACGCTGTTCGTTGTCCCGATTATCTATAGCTATCTGCGGACGAAACCCCCGGTCGACTACGAGGTCCGGTTCGACGAGCAGGAACAACTCGCGGCACTGGAAACGACGTGGGATAGTGATTAAAGAGCCGTTGAGCGCCTGATGCGACACATCGAACCCGATCAGCCTGGATCTGAAGTCGAGCCGTCAACCACCGAAGAGCGGTTGCTCAGGGAAAATCAAGACCTTAAGCGGCAACTTCAGGAGCTAAAGGCTTCCGCGCGTGGTCCCGCGCACACGGGGCCGCCGGTGAACCTTTGGCATCCGTCGGGCACCGCGATCTGGGCCATCGTTCTCACGGTCGCCGTCCTCATCACCATTGGATTCCTGGCCGGCTACATTCCGCTTCAGAAACGGCGGGCCCTCATCGTCAGTGAGGCGCACGAGCAGGAAGCGGCTCTACCCCGCGTCGAGGTAGTCCAGGTTGCGCGATCGCCGCAAAACAGTCAGTTAGATCTGCCGGGTAGCATTCAGGCGATTACGGAAGCTCCCATCCTTGCCCGTGCCGACGGATACCTCAAGCGCCGCATGGTGGACATTGGCGATCGGGTTCGCGCCGGCCAGCCGGTCGCCGAGATTGAAGCGCCCGAAACGGATGAGCAAGTCCGCCAGGCCAAGGCCAACCTGCTACAAGCGCAAGCGGAGCTGGACGAGGCGCTTGCCAATTACGAGCAAGGTAAGTCGTCGATGCAACTGGCTAGGATCACGGCACAGCGTTGGAACAACCTGGTTGCAAAGGGCGCCGTGTCGAAGCAGGAAAACGACCAATATCAGACGCAGTTTCAAACTCAGGCTGCGAGCCTCCAGTCGCTAGAGAAGGCCATCGCCGCCCGGCGTAGCAACGTGGCCGCGGCTGAAGCAGAGGTGGCTCGCCTCGACAAGGTGCAAGAGTACCGGGTGGTGAAAGCACCCTTTGACGGAGTCATCACCTTGCGCAACGTGGACGTCGGCGCGCTGGTGAATGCCGGCAACACGCTCCTGTACCGGATTGCGCAGACTGCTACGCTCCGTACCTACGTCAACGTCCCGCAAGCCAACGCCAGTTCGATAAAACCCGGCCAACTCGCGCGTCTGAGCATTTCCAACCTGCCCGGCCGCGAGTTCACTGGATCCGTCGCGCGTACGGCAAGCGCGCTCGATCCCACCAGTCGCACGTTGCTGGTGGAAGTGCACGTGCCCAACGCGGAAGGTCTGCTTCTGCCCGGCATGTACGCCCAGGTGGATCTGAGCTACGCGCGGGCGAATCCTCCTCTTCTGATTCCGAGCGACGCCATGGTTTCTCGCGGCGACGGAACGATCGTTGCCGTGGTACTCCCCGGCCACACCGTCCATCTGGTGAAAATTAAGGTTGGCCGCGACTACGGCGACCGGCTCGAGGTGCTCGGCGGCCTTCAGGAAGGGGACACGATCCTCGCTAACCCCGGCGATTTCGCGGCCGAGGGGCTCAAGGTGGACCCGGTCCCCCAGGCGCAGAGTCCGGCTAGCGGCCGTTAGTTGAGGCAGCCTTTCCGCCGAACAAGTCGAGAACTACCGCCGTGATGTCCTTGAGCCTCGGATGCTCCAGACGCGTCGGCCGGCTCGTGAACAGCACGCCCGGAACGTCCGCGGGGTTGATGCAATGGTCCGCGATCCAAGCGTCGTTATTGTCTTCGATCTCTTGCGGCGGAACACCACCCAGGGCCGTTTGCCATGACCCGCGGTACTCCGCTGCGTAACCCACGATCAGATCCGGCGCGGCTGCGGCGTTCTCTGCTGCCGGATTGGATTCATACACCGCCTCCACCACTTGCCGGCCGTTTGCCGGGTCGCGCATGGCCAGCAGTTGCTGCCGCAGCTTTGCCAGTAGCGCTGTGCTCTGCGGCCCGCGCTCCACATTCCCATACTCTTCCCGTCCGCGCAGGTTCAGATACAAGCCATTCAGCCCGAGTGCGTAAGCTCGGGTCGAAGACCAGTCCAGATTTGCCAGCGTCGTCTCGTCACCCGGCGCGCCATCCAATTTGAGAAAACCTTGATCGCGCAGCCACGTGTTGAGGTGCACGGCATGGTCGAAAGCCGCGAAGCCGTGGTCCGAGAGCACGATCAGCTCCGCTGTGGGCTCCTGGCGCATCACTTCACCGACGCATCCATCCACTTCGCGATAGGCCTCCAGCAACTCGGTATCATGCCGGCCCCACAGAATGTGGGAATTTTGATCGACGGTCGAAAAGTAAAAAAACAGCAGGCCTTCGCCGAAATGGGCCAGCGAGTACCGCAGCAGCCGGTGCTCATCTTCAAAAACCTGATGGGTCTGCGACAGGAACTCGGGAAGCGTAAAGGCGCCCTGCCGCAGCACGGAAGTGTCTTCGGGAATTCCCAGCGTGTAGTAGCGCCCGGTTTCGCGGGCCATATCGCTGCCGAACGAAGCCGGCGCCGCTACCGGCAGCGCGGGGGATTCAGGATCGACATTCACGGCCGAGACATACAGCTCGAAACGGGGATGAAGCTGTTTGGCATAGACACGAAACATGCCGCGAGCCGAAGCCAGGTGCGGGATGAGGGGGAAATCAGCCGTCAACCACCCGGACCACTCACCCTGCCGGACCACAACTGTGTCGTCGCCAACTTCGATCCGCCCCGCGGGATTCGCCGGGTCCACATCGACAATCAGATCTACCGTTGAGTACGGATGGTCCCTGCGGAGCGAATTCGGCGGGCCCTCCACGCGCAGTACGGCACGGTCGCCCGTCAAGTTCACCTTCACAATACGCCCGCCTGCAACAGATCGCGAAATCTCCTCCGGATCGTCGGTGTAGAACGTGAAGGTCCCGAGTGTCCCGCGCAGATCGGGAGTGCCCATGCCGGAAAGCGCGCGGCCGGCTTCGAGTGGCGGATAATTCGTCGGCATGCGCATCACCATCACCGGGATGCCGCGATCCGCCAGCGTCTGCCAGAACGCCGTCCCTTTGCGAAACGAAATAACTCGCGACTTCGATAAGGGCAAAATATACGGCCCCAGTGGCAGTACCGCCCGCGGCTCCTCCAGCCCTCCCATCGAGGAGAAAGGTTGCAGCGTCGACGCATTGCGATGGACGAAATCGAAAATACCGTGCTCGTCCGGCTCCAGGCCCGTAATGAACGATGACCACGCGACCGGACTTTGCGGCGGCATCGTGGTTCCCAGCCGTTGAAAGCTGCCCCGGTCGCGCAGACGCGCGAGGTTCGGCAAATCGTTCCAATGCCGCTCCACGAAACCTGGGTCCATCCCATCGATGCCGAGAACAATGACTTTCGGAATGCCCCCCGGCGCGCGCCCGGCGCCACAGCCGGCTGCACAGAGGGCCAACGCGCACAAGAACATGAGAGTAACGCGGCGCGTGCGTAACGTCATCGCCTCATCTCCCGGACGACCCGAATCCCCCTGCCCCGCGCGCCGAGTTGCTCAGATCTCCCTCCTCCCACTCGACGCTCTCATACCGCGCAATCACCATCTGTGCGATGCGATCGCCCCGGTGTACCACATAATTCTCTTTGCCCAAATTAAGCAGTATCACCCGGATCTCGCCGCGGTATCCCGGGTCAATGGTCGCCGGGCTGTTGGGCAGCGTAATGGCGTGCTTGAGTGCGAGGCCACTGCGCGGGCGAATTTGCGCCTCGTGCCCCGGCGGCAGCTCGATCGCGATTCCAGTAGGCACAAGCTGCGGCACTCCCGGCCCGAGCGTCACTTCTTCTGCCGCGCGCAGGTCCATGCCGGCGTCTTCCGCCGGACCATGCGCGTATTCTGGAACGTAAGCCTCTTCGCACAGCCGTTTGATTCGCACCTTCATCGAATCCGATAATAGCTGATCACCATGCCGGATCGAACTAAGCGTGTCATTACCATCTCACCCATGCCGCCGGAAAAATGTGCCTTCGCCCTGGCGCGTTACAGCCGGTCGCCGGATTCCATCCGCCAATCGCTCGATTGGGTTCGCACTCATGACTCCCAGAAATTTCTCGAAAGCTACTACTTTCAATACGGCCACGCCTCCATCGCCGACCTCGGCCACGCCGTGGTGTGCTTCGAAGGCCTTTCGGAACTCGCGGCTAGCGAGGCGGAAGATGAAGTCTTGTGGGACGGTCAGGCGAAATCATCGCGCTACCAGGACTTTTCGCGTTCCGGATTCATCACGCCTTCCGAACTGGCCGGGGCTGATGCTGCTCGCTACCACCAGGCCGGTGAAAAGCTTCTCGCTGCCTACAAAGCAGTCAACGCGCTCGTTGTCGATCATCTTTCTGAAAAACTCCCCCGCCCGGAGGAGATGAAACCAGACACTTACAAGCGCAACATCGCCGCCCGCGCCTTCGACGTCGCGCGCTATCTTCTGTTCTGGGGTGTGCCTACAAACGTCGGACAGGTCACCAGCATCCGCACGCTCGAGAAGCAGATCAAGCGCCTGCGAGCTTCCGAGTACGAAGAGGTCCGCAGCCTCGGTGACGAAATCGCCACCGCCTGCGCGGCAGAGCCCGATTGCCCTTGGGATGAATCCGATCGCGAGCCCCTTGCCCCCACCTTGGCGCGCCACGCCGAGCCCGATGAGTACCTCCGCCGCTCTCGCGCTGATCTGAGACTGTGGGCCGAACAGAATCTGCCCCCCGCCGCCGGCCTTCAAGTCGATTGCGTCGATCTCGTGCGGCCAACGAGCGTCGCGGTCGACATTGTCGCCACCCTCCTCTATACCGTCACCAACCGCCCTTTTCGCGAACTCTACGAAACCGTGGCTGGCTGGAGCCATGCCCGGCGCCAGGAAGTGATCGGCGTGGCGCTCCAGTCCCGCGGCCGTCGCGACGATTTTCTGCGCGCCTTTCGCGGTAGCCCTTATGCCTTCGACTTCGTCATCGACCTTGGCGCCTACCGCGACCTGCATCGTCACCGCCGCTGCCATCAATATCGTCAGGCTTACGACGGCCGGCTCGGCTACGATACGCCCGAGGCAGTTGCCCAGGCTGGCGCTGCCGAAATCTACGACAACGCGATGAGCTCCGCCTTCGAAGACATGCACGCCCTCGCCGCTCCGGGTTCCCATTATCTTTTACCCTTCGGAGCCCGCTCACGTTTTCTGTTTAAGATGGATTTCGCCGAGGCCGAATACATCGCCCGCGTACGCAGCAGCGTAAAGGGCCACTTCAGCTATCGAAACATCGCCTGGCAGATGAAGCTCAAGCTCGAGCAACTGGAACCCGAACTGGGCAGGCTGATCGACGCCACCCCACCCTGGGTCGAAGACCCTTTAGTTCGCTGATCCAGCCGCTTTGACCTTAGCGGTCGCTCGCGTACGGAAGTCGTACTTGTCGATACGGATGGCACTGAACTCCGCGGTAGAGCGTACGACTCTGCCGAGCGCCACCAACTTCAAGCCACAAACCTCATTCAACTGTGCCGGCCAATCCACGGAAAGCTCCACTCGGCGGCCAATTGGCAACTGCACTGCCGTGGTAAACAGGATGCCGCTGCTGCTCATGTTGAGCGTCCGGCCCGCTCCTGGCTCTGTAACTTCCTTGTTTTCCACCAGCTTGTAACGCAGTTCGCTTTCGATGGGAAACCGGTCCGTTCCGCGTCGTTCCGGGTCGAAAATTTGTTCGTCTCGCATGGGCATCAATTGTCTCCGGTCCCATCATGCCGGTGTTTGGCGAGGCCTACAATAGACCCGCCGTCTCATTTGAATCGGTACTTCGGATTTCACAGTTATGGTACTTCGGTTGGATCAGGTTGACAGTAACTTTCCCACCTGGCCGGGAACTGTTATCCTCGCGATGTTGATCCTAAAGGCTCAGCGTCAAATTGGGGGATGGTGAAGTATGAGCGGATCTGTAGGAAGTGGCCTTGCTGCCAAACATTGCGTGCCTTGCCGCGGCGGTGTTCCGCCGCTGAAGGGCGAAGAGCTGCAAAAGTTCTCCTCTCAGTTGCCGGATTGGAAGGTGATTGATGACCATCACATCACCAGGACGTACGTCTTTCCCGATTTCAAAACGGCTCTTGATTTCGTGAACCGCGTGGGAGCTATCGCGGAAGCCGAGGGGCACCACCCCGACATTGTCCTGGCGTGGGGCCGTGTGGACGTGAAAACCTACACCCACAAGATCAACGGCTTGACCGAGAGCGATTTCATCCTCGCTGCCAAGGTCGACGAGGCTTCCGTCAATCCGTCGAAGCCTTAGCGTACTTGCGAAGAACGCGTGTGATGTAGGCCAGCGTCTCCTGGTAGGGTGGCACGCCGTGGTAGCGGTCCACTGTGCCCGGTCCTGCATTATATGCGGCTAACGCGCGGATCACCTGGTGCTCATCGTGCTGGTATTTGAGCAGAAGGTCTCGTAAGTATTGTGTCCCTGCCTCCACATTCTGGCGTGGGTCGGTGGCGTCGGCGCCATACTCGCGAGCGGTCGCGGGCATCAACTGCATCAGGCCGCGTGCGCCTTTCGGCGAAAGGGCGTCGGCGCGAAAAGCCGATTCCGCCGCCACCACGCTTTTCACAAACTCGGGCGGCAGCCCGTTCCGCTTGGCGGCAGCGGTTACCAGTTCTTCGGGAGTGGGTACGTGCAGGGCCGCCGGCGGCGGTGTAACCGGCACAACTTCCTCTGCCTCGAATCCCGTGACCTGGGCAGCCGGCACTTCTGTAACACCGCCGTTCGCATAAAGCCGTACGATACCGCCCTCGGTCTCATGCCGGTCGGCATGAATCCGGAAACCGCTGGAGAGCACTGCATACTCGCCCGCGAAGCACGACCCCGAAAACGCTATCAGTACCGTAAGGCGCAGTATCATGACTCTGTGACGTTTCTTGAATGCAGTCTGTGCAGCCGGAAATTCCAGCCCGGCAGCGTGTACAACCTTTGCGAATGCGGCGGACCGCTACTCGTCCGCTACGACCTCGAAAAACTTCGCCGCACATGGAACCGTGAGCAAATCGCCTCCGGTCCCAACAGCATGTGGCGTTACGGCCCCGTGCTGCCTCCAACGCGGCAAACTTCTATTATCTCACTCGGGGAAGGTATGACGCCTCTGGTGCGCACCTCGCGCCTGGGCCAACGCATTGGTGCTAATCAACTTTGGTTAAAAGACGAAGGTTTGAATCCGACGGGATCGTTCAAAGCGCGCGGACTTTCCTGTGCCGTTTCGATGGCCGTTGAGCTCGGAATTCGTAAACTCGCCATTCCGTCCGCTGGAAACGCGGCCAGCGCCATGGCGGCGTACGCGGCGGCAGCGGGCATCGAGTCTCACATCTTCATGCCGCGTGACGTCCCTCAGGCAAACTTCGTGGAATGCAAGGCTTACGGTGCCCACGTGACGCTGGTGGATGGCTTGATCAGCGACTGCGCGAAGCTCGTAGCCGCCGGAGCGCAACGCGAAGGCTGGTTTGATGTCACCACACTCAAGGAACCGTATCGCGTCGAAGGCAAGAAAACGATGGGGTACGAGTTGGCGGAACAGATGGACTGGCAACTGCCCGACGCCATTTTCTATCCCACCGGCGGCGGCGTTGGCCTGATCGGGATGTGGAAGGCTTTCAATGAGATGGAAGCGCTCGGCTGGATCGGGGCTAAGCGGCCTAAAATGATTGCGGTACAGGTGGAAGGGTGCCAGCCGGTAGTTCGGGCATTCGAAAAAGGCGCGCAGCGCAGCGAGTTCTGGGAAAATGCCCACACGGTAGCGAGCGGGCTGCGTGTCCCCAAGCCGCTAGGCGACTTCCTGATCCTCAACGCGGTGCGTGAGAGCGGCGGAACGGCGATCGCGGTCAGCGATGCCGAGTTGCTGGATGCCGGCATCCGGTTGGCTTCTGAAGAGGGATTGTTCGTCGCACCGGAGGGCGCGGCGTGCGTTTCCGCGCTCGAGAAGCTACTGGCGACGGGCTTTCTCAAAAAAGATGAGAGGATTGTCATCTACAACACGGGCAACGGGTTAAAGTACCTGGAGGCGTATTCCACGCGGTTCCCGCGCTCGGCATCGGGTGAGCAGGACAAATTGGGCGGTCTGATTACCCCCCGATAAAGTTCCGTGAAAAAGCGTTCGCCAAAAGACAAACGCTTGGTTGCGGTGAAGCGGAGGTCGGATCTCTGGGTTTATGTCCTGATATTCTGCGCGTCTGTTGCCGCCTACTGGCCCGCGTTGCAAGGCACGCTGCTCTGGGACGATTCAGCGCATGTGACTCCACCAGAACTGCAGTCCCTCCAGGGGCTGTGGCGTATTTGGTTTGACCGGCCGGCAACTCAGCAGTATTATCCGCTGCTCCACAGCGCATTCTGGATCGAACATCAGCTCTGGGGCGATTCGGTCGTCGGGTATCATCTCACAAACGTTCTGTTGCATGCTCTATCGGCTTGTCTAGTTGTCATGATCGTCCGGATGTTCCGGCGGCCTGGCGCGGTTCTCGCCGGTTTGATTTTCGCGCTCCATCCGGTTTGCGTTGAAGCCGTGGCGTGGATTTCCGAACAGAAGAGCACTCTATCGGCCGCGTTCTACCTTGCCTCCGCGCTGATTTATCTCCGGTTTGATCATGCTCGCCGCAAGCGGCTATATTTTCTGGCGCTGGGTTTGTTTATCCTGGCGCTGCTTAGCAAGACCGTAACCGCGACGCTTCCAGCGGCTTTGTTGGTCGTCCTTTGGTGGCAAAAGGAACGTCTGGAATGGAAGCGCGATGTTTTCCCGCTCGTGCCCTGGATTCTGCTTGGCGCCGCGGCGGGGCTTTTCACGGCATGGGTGGAATGGGCGGATATTGGCGCCCACGGCGCAGATTTCAACCTGAGCGCCGGGCAACGTTTACTGATCGCGGGACGGGCACTATGGTTTTATTTCAGTAAGTTGCTTTGGCCTTACAAGCTGACATTCATCTATCCTCACTGGGACGTCAACACTGGATCGGCGTGGCAGTACCTTTTTCCTGCCGGGTTCTTAGCCGTCTTGATTGTGTTTGCGATGCTGGCTCGACGCGGCCAGCGCGGGCCTCTAGCGGGTGCGCTGTATTTTTCGGGTACTCTGTTCTCCGTACTTGGTTTTTTCAACGTCTACCCGTTCGTGTACTCCTATGTGGCGGACCATTTCCAGTACCTTGCCAGTCTAGCTGTTATCGTGCCGGCCGCGATCATACTTACACGCGTTCCGAATCGGATGCATGGAATACCAGGCGCCATCGTCCCTGTAAGCATAATTCTGACAATCGCGACTTTAACGTGGCGGCAGAGCGGCATGTATCGCGATCCGGAAATACTCTATCGGGAAACAATCGACCGGAACCCAGCTAGCTGGATGGCGCACAATAACCTCGGAAATTGGCTGGTGCAGTTCCCGGAACGATCCGCGGATGCGATGCAGGAATACGAGGCCGCGATACGAATCAAATCCGACTACGCCGAAGCCCACTACAATCTCGCAAACCTGTTGTTTAAGGATGATCTTCCAAACGCCATCGCCCATTATCAGGCGGCAGTCCGGGCCAAGCCCGATTTCGCTGCGGCGCACGCCAACCTGGGGACGGCACTTGCTCGCGTTCCGTCGCGACTGCCGGATGCAGTCACGGAATACAAAGCGGCGATCCGGCTGAAACCGGGGCTCGCCGTCACACACTTTGATTTGGCGAACACGCTGAGTCAGATTCCGGAGCGTTTTCCCGAGGCAGTTACTGAATACCGGAAAGCGATCGAGCTGAACCCTGAGTTCTTAGAGGCCCACTATAATCTCGGAAATCTCCTGGAAAAGGGGACCGATCGCCTGCCCGAGGCGGTTGCGGAATATCAAAGCGCATTGCGGATTAAGCCCGATTTTGTGGACGCGCACGTTCGCCTAGGAGGCCTTCTTGCACGCATTCCAGACCGATTGCCAGATGCAATCGCGGAGGATGAAGCGGCATTGCGCTCGGATCCAGACTCCGAAAAAGCCAATTACAATCTTGGCCTCGCGCTAGCGAAGGTTCCGGGCCGCTCACGAGAAGCGATCGCGCACTTGGAAATCGTGTTGCGGATGCATCCGGACCTGGCGGGTGTAAGAGAGCTCATTGAACGATTGCGAGCGACAGAGCGTGGACGCTGACAGGATGAGTGGGCCGAAGCGATCGGCATCCGCAGTAAACTGAAAGAGAGGATTTTCGTGCACACGCATCATCACGGCGCGGGAACGGGGCGGGTTCTCTGGTGGTCACTCATTGCCACCGGTGCGTTTGTGGTTCTTGAGTTTTTCGCGGGAATCCAGGCTCACAGCCTGGCGCTTCTCTCTGACGCCGGCCACAATTTCACTGATGCGCTTGCACTGCTGCTGGCTTGGTTTGGTTTCTATCTCCAGTCAAAGCCGGCGAACGAGACGAAGACCTTCGGGTATCAGCGTGCTGGCGTGCTGACGGCGTTTGTTAACGCGCTGATGCTGGTGGCGCTGGCGGCGTGGATTTTTTACGAAGGTTACCGGAGACTGCTTCGACCGGAGCCGGTGCATGAAACTGTGATGATGGTGGTCGCGGGAGCAGGCCTGGTGCTGAACGGCGGCATTATGTGGGGATTGCGTGTTGCGCGGCACAACGACATCAATGTCCGCAGCGCGTTTGTCCACATGTTGGGTGACCTGCTCGGCTCGGTGGGTATCGTCGTCGGCGCGGTGGCCATCCGGTACACGGGCTGGCAGCAGATTGATCCTATTCTTTCCATCCTGATCGGCGCGTTGATTGTGTGGACGGCGTGGGACATCATTCAAGAGTCGCTGAACATTTTGCTGGAGGGTTTGCCGCGCGGGCTAGATCTGCAATCGGTCACGGCCGCGATGCGCGAGGTGGAGGGGGTGATGGATGTGCACGATCTGCACATCTGGAGTTTGAGTTCCAACACGCGCGCGCTGAGCTGCCACGTGCTCATCGCGGACCTGCCACCTTCCGCCAGCGAATGCACGCTGAAGTGCCTGAACGACCTGCTGGCTGAACGTTTTCAGATTTGCCACACGACGGTGCAGTTCGAGCACGCAAGCTGTGCGGTCTCAGAGAACGGTTGTGTGATTCCGGTGGGCGTGGAAGAAGAGCACGACCACTCTCACCACCATCACTAATCAGCGTTTGGTTTGGACGATTTTGTCCAGTTTTTCGATCGCCGGTTCCAGGCGCTGCGGCTTTTTCAAAACAGCTTCGAACAAATCACCGACGCGAGAGAAACGGTCGAGAGCGTTGCGCAAGTGGAACTGCGACGGCAGCAGGCCAGGAATGACCTCGCGCCAGGCGAGCGGCGTGGCCACGGGCGCACCGGGATATGCACGCGTTACATACGGGGCGGCGATAGTCTTGGACTCGCCGATTTGCAAGTAGTCGAAATAGACCTTGCCTTGCTCGCGACGAGCCACCGGACGCGGCGTGGTGAATAAGTCGGGGCGTTCGGCCGCAACCACGCGGGCGATGATCTCCGCAAAAGAACGTACCTGCTCATACGAGTAGACGGGCTCGACCGGCACGTAGATATGCATGCCGTCGCCGCCAGTTGTCTTCGGATAGCCTTCCAGACCGACCAAGTCAAGCTTCTTGCGGACCAGTTGCGCGGCCTCGATGATGCGGTCGAATTCGCAGCCCTGCGGGTCGAGATCGATGAGCATGAAGTCCGGGCACTCAAGCGAACCGACGCGACTCATCCAGGGATTTTGATCAATGCAGCCGAGATTGGTGAGATAAAGCAGCGTCGCGCGATTGTCCGCCAGGACCCAGCGCGTGGGCGCTTTCTTGTGGCCGGAATCAATCGGCGCGACGCGGACCCAGGAAGGTACACGATCGTGCGTGTCTTTTTGAAAGAAATACTCACCCGTGATTCCGTCGGGGTAGCGCTTCAGAGAAAGCGGGCGGCCGCGGAGATAAGGGAGCAAGAAGCCGGCGACGGCATCGTAGTAATTCAGGAGATCGCGCTTGGTGTAGCCTTCGGCGGGGTAGAAGACCTTATTCAGGTGCGTGAATTTGAGGCGCTGGCCGTCGATCGTGAGCACGGCCTCTTCAGTCTTGCCGGAGAGTAGAGGCGGGCGTGTACCGGCCGCGGGTTTCTCTTCCATCGGTGCAGTTGATTCTCGCACGCACTCGGCGGGGTCGACGTCGGGCCGCAGCCCGAGAAAAACGGGAGCGCGCAGGCGTTGGTCTTCCGTCCAACTCGCAAACTTCACCTCGCAGACGACCTCGGGGCGCACCCAGGTGGCGGCGCGCAACATCTGCGGCGTCTCGGCGAACGGAGAATTCGCAATGGTGAGTGGCTCGATGTGGTGGTAAATCAGATCGAGCAGGTTCTGGTCGAATCCAGTGCCGACGTTGCCAACATAGATCAGCTTGCGGTTGTCATACAAGCCGAGCACGAGCGAGCTGAAGTAATCACGCTCTCCGCTGGTGTAGCCGCAAATGATGAATTCCTGCTGAGAGACGATCTTGATCTTGAGCCAGTCCTGGCTGCGCTTGGATTCGTACTTACTCGTGGCGCGCTTGGCGATGATGCCTTCGAGGCCAGCGGCGCGGGCGGCCTGCAACATCTCCTCACCTTGATTGACGAAGTGCTCGGAGTAACGCACGAGGGGCGAAGGCTGCAGGATACTGGCCAGTGCGCGTTTGCGCTCGATAAGAGGGACGTTGCGCAGATCGTAACCGTCAAGGTAGAGCAGGTCAAAGACGAATAACGTTACCGGGGTGCGGCGCGCGAGATGGGCGATGGTGTTGGGGTCGGCGACGGCAATGCGCGGCTGAATGAGGCCGAAGCTGGAAACACCGTTCTTATCGAGTACGCAAATCTCGCCATCCAGAATGACTTGCTTCGCGGCGATCTGATGGCCGATGACGCTGAGTTCCGGATATTGCCGTTCACACGAATGGCCAGTGCGGGAAGTCATGCGCACGGACTTGTCATCCACGAAGCAAATGGCGCGGACACCGTCCCATTTCACTTCGAACAGCCAATCGTCGCCCTTGGGAGGCGTACTTGCGAGAAAGGATTTCATGGGCACCACGGCAGTGGGCATGGGGGCGCGGACGGCTCCGGGAAAGGACGCGGGGTCAGTTAGTGACTTGCCGGGACTTTTTTTTTTGCTTGACTCACCGCCGGTTCGCGGGCCGGCATATCCTTGGCGATTTCCTGCTGTGTGCGGCCCGTTGCCACGCTGTAAGCGAACTGCTCGACGTCCCAACCAGGCCGCGCTTCGGTGTCCTTTTTTTTGAGTAACAGCCACTCGTTGCCCTTGCCGCGGACCTTCATGTGGACGATGGCAAACTCGCCCTTCAGTTTCTCGCCGTGTAACTTGAATTTGAAGTCGCCCCGCGCGAGCTGTTCTTGCGCGGACTTGTCGCCCAAGAGCTCATAAGTTCCACGATCCCACAGCATGACGCTACCGGCGCCGTAGTTGCCGGCGGGTATATTTCCCTCGAAGCCGCCGTATTCGAGCGGATGGTCTTCCACCATGGCCGCCAGACGCTTAGCGGCGGGGTCGAGGGTGGGTCCTTTTGGAATGGCCCAGGATTTCAGTGTTCCGTCTACCTCGAGCCGGAAATCGTAATGCAACCGCGTGGCGTCGTGCCGCTGAACACAGAAGGTCATGCCGCCAGACGGAGCGGGTTGCCCGGCGGGTTTCGGCTCCGGAGTAGATTGAAACGACCGTTTTCGGGCGTATTCGTTCAAAGACATTCGAAACTGTTGAAAACCTATCTTAACTCATGATATCGATGTTAGAAGGCGATTTAGCCCATTGTAGCTGCGGAATTGAGGTTGCACTATGGCAAGCAGCGTTTGGAAGGGACATCTTACTTTCGGTCTTGTTTCTTTTCCCGTGCGGTTATTCAGCGCCGCGCGCGGCGAGACCATTAGTTTCAACATGCTTCACAAAACGGATCACTCGCGCATCAAACAAGTGATTTACTGCCAGGCGGAAGACAAGCCGGTTCCACGCAGCGAATTGGTTAAAGGCTACGAATACGAAAAGGACCGCTACGTCGAGATTGACGAAGAGGACATCAAAAAGGTGGCGCCCAAGACCGCGAAGGTCATGGAGATTCTCGAATTCGTGAAAGCCGAGCAGGTAGACCCGGTCTATCTCGAGAGATCCTACTACATGGCGCCGGACGAAGGCGGCGAGAAACCTTACGCGTTACTGTTTGAGGCATTGCGGGAGACAAAATACTACGGCATAGCCAAGGTGGCGATGCACAACCGGGAACACATTGTCATTTTGCGTCCAGGCGGCAAAGGTGTGTTGCTGCACACGATGTATTACTTGGACGAAATCCGCCAGGTGGAGGAGTTCCGCACCGATACAACCCAAGTAAAAGAGAAGGAACTCAACCTGGCGAAGATGCTGATCGAATCGCTAATCGCCGAGTTCGAGCCGGGGAAGTACGCGGACACTTACCGCGCAAACTTGCAGAAAATGATCGAGGCGAAGTTGGAAGGCCAAAACGTAGTGGAGACCCCCACGCCACATATTGCGCCGGTGATTGACATCATGGAGGCTCTCAAGAAGAGTCTGGCAGAGCAGAAAAAGCCCGTCCATTCGGCCACCGCGGCGGTGGCGGAGGAAGAGGCCGCAGCCGAAGCAGCGGCGGAACCTGCCGCCAAGAGACGCCGAAAGTCACAAGCGGGACGCTAATTCCTCCGCATAGAGTGCGCCCTCCGGCGTTTCCTCGTGTTTGAAGAATAAATAGAGATCTTTGCCCTGCGAGAGTAGCTCTCGCGTTCGTTCCGCGATCAACTTACGTTCGTCTTCGGAATATTCTGGCTTTCTCAGCCTATAGTAGACAAAGTCCGCTGTAATTACTTCGGGAATTTCCAGTCTCTCGGATTCTGCCAGGCACAATGAGATATTTTGCTTGCCGAGCGCTTCGTACACCGGTGCTTGCAGCCAAGATGTGTGCCGGAATTCGATGCTGAAACGCAAGTCGGACGGCAGAAGTGCGAGAAAGCCATTCAGCAATGTTATGTCGAACTTTAGGTTAGGCGGAAGTTGAAACAGAATCGGCCCGAGACGCCGTGTAGAACGCAGAGGATCGATTGAGCGCAAAAACAAGTCAACAGCGGCGCCAGCATCCTTGAGCCGGAGAATATGCGTGATTCGCTGGTTCGCCTTACAGGCAAAACGAAAGCTCGCGGGCGTTGATTTCACCCAGTTTTCGAGGGTTGTAGCGGCTGGCAACCGGCGAAACGTGTAGTTGATCTCAACGCAGTTGAGGCGGCTCGCGTAATGTTCGAGAAATTTCTTGTCAGGTAAATTTGCCGGATAAAAACGCGGTTTCCAGCCTGGATACGCAAATCCCGAGGTGCCTGTATAGAGTTGCGCCATAGAGTACAATCGAAAACCATGCGGCACCTGCTCGTCAACTGGCTGTTGAACGCGGTAAGCCTTGCCATTGTGGCTGCCATCGTGCCGGGAATCGAGATCGCCGGTTTCGGCACTGCGCTGATCGCGGCAGTGGTGATCGGGCTGGTCAACGCGACGCTGGGATTTTTTCTCAAGATCATCACATTCCCGCTGACTCTGGTCACTCTGGGCGCATTTCTGATTGTGATCAATGCGCTGATGCTCAAAGTTGCCGCCGCGTTGATGCCGGGGTTTCGCGTGAAAGGATTCGTTCCGGCGCTTCTGGGCGCGATCCTCCTCAGCCTGGTCCACATGCTGTTGCGGTGGCTCATCTAGCCGTAGTTAGAACAGCTTTGGGCTGATAAACTTCTTCGGGTTCTCCCGCACAGCGCGCAGCATGTCTTGCAGAGTCTTCGTGCTGCCGTGCAGGCTCTCGTAGAGGCTCGAGGTGAACATCAGTTGCCCGAGTGCGCCTTCGCCGGAATTCAGCGCATCCACCTCGGCATTCAGGTCGTCGACAATTCGGCTGATACGCCGGTAAAGCTCGTCATCCTTGAGCAATTTTCCTGTCTGGCCCTTCCCGGCATTGAGCTCCGCGAGCGCACGGTTGAGGTCGCCGACGGATTTTCGCAGCCGCTCATATTGCGCGGGGTCCTTCAGCAACCTTCCGCCCGTGCCTCGGCCGGCTTGCAAGTCCGCTAGCTGCCGGTCGAGACGCTTCACCGGCTCCTGAAGGTCGTCATAATACGCTTCGTCGTACAGCAACCGCCCCATCCGGCTGTTCCTGTCGCCTACAGCATGAATCGCTCTCTGAAATTCACCGGTTTTACGTAAGAGGCTATCGTAGACTTCTTCACCTTTGACGAGCTTTCCAACGTTGCCATGCCCGGTCTCGATGTCGCGGACAACCGCGTCCACCGTTTTGAGAATGTCACGTCCGGCTTTAAGCATGTCCGCCGGATTGATGTTGGGCGGCGGCGGAGTGAGCAGCTCATCCCCGGCCAACAGGTGGCGCGGACTTTTTCCTTCGTTGATATTAACGAATTGGTTGCCCAGAACGTTTTGCGCGGTCACTTCAAGCGTGGAATCCTCGGGAATAAATTTCAAGTACTGTCGGATGATCGCCATGTCAATTCGCACGATCTTGTTTGGGTCTTTCAAGCCGGAGAGAGCGGTGCCCGCCACCTCACCCACATGGATTCCGTTGAACTGGACCGCGGATTTCTTTTCCAACCCCGCAAGGTCCGGCATGTAGCCGTAGACGGTGACGGCTGGCTGAAAGGCGTCGGCGCCACCCAGCAGCAGATAGATCAGCACAGACAGTATGCCGACCGCGCAGCCGATCATAGTGACGACGCGGAACTTCGCCCAGGCTACGTGTGCGGCGGACGGCATAAGCGGGCGCTATGTTTCATTGTGGCTGATTCCAGGGGCAAAGAAGTGATCGCCACGCCGGCTAGCCCGGCGGCTTGGCGCCCAAGGCGATGCAAGCCGTCTCTACCGAACTGTACAGCGGCAGCACGTTGTCCAACCTGGTGATTTGCAGCAGGTGCAGCACCTTGCCTTGGGCGCCTGCGATCCGCATCTCTCCGCCGATCCGGTTCAGTGTCCCAAAACAATAAGCCAGGATGCCGATCCCGGTGCTGTCCACATGGTCGACACGCGAGATATCCAAGATGATCTTCTTTTCGTTCTGGCGAAGCAGATCCTGCACCAGGGTTTCGACGCGCTGACTTTCCCGGCCCAGTGAGATTTTGCCAGTTAACTCCACCAGTGTGATGTCCGGCTCGATCCGCTTGGTGCCAATCTCCAACGACATAGCGTCGAGATTCAGCATACACTAAACAGGCGGCGCCCGATCCGGATGTAAGCTGGAAACATCGCTATGAACACGGCGCTCGCTGTCGATCGCTTTCAATTCGCCTTCACAGTCACTTTCCACTACATTTTCCCGCAGCTCACGATGGGCCTGGCGCTGCTGCTGGTGGTTCTGAAGACCATGGCGCTGCGCACGGGCAATGAGCACTATAATCGGTGCGCGCGATTCTGGACCAAGATCTTCGCCATCAACTTCGCCATGGGCGTGGTCACCGGCATCCCGATGGAATTTCAGTTCGGCACAAACTGGGCCAAGTTTTCAAAAGCGGCGGGTGGAGTCCTCGGCCAGACACTCGCCATGGAGGGCGTCTTCTCGTTCTTTCTCGAGTCAACTTTCCTCGGCCTTCTCATCTTCGGGGAAAAGCGAATGGGTGCGTGGCTGCATTGGCTCGCCGCAGTTCTGGTTTTCGCGGGTTCCTGGCTGTCGGGATTCTTCATCATCGCCACCGATGCCTGGATGCAGAATCCGGTCGGCTACACCGCGGGCCCCGATGGCCAGATTTTGCTGCGCAGTTTTCGAGAATTGATCTTCAACCCGTGGATCTTTTGGCAGTATCTCCACAACATGACCGGTGCAGTGGTGACTGCCAGCTTCGTAATGGCCGCCGTGGGCGCGTTTTACCTGCTGACCGACAAGCACGACGCGTATGGCCGCACTTTTGTGCGCGTGGGGGTGATCGCCGGATTCGTTGCAACCCTGCTGATGATCTTTCCCACCGGTGATGGGCAGGCCAAGATGATTGCCTACCAGCAACCGGCGACACTGGCTGCGATGGAAGGCTTGTTCGAAACCGCCCAAGGTGCGCCGCTGGCACTCATCGGTCAGCCGGACACTGACAACCGCAAGCTCGATAATCCGTTGTTGATCCCGCGCGCCCTGAGCTTTCTCACGTACCGCCGCTGGGGCGCGCAGGTCAAGGGCCTCAATGCCTTTCCAGAGAACCTATGGCCCGACAACATCCCCTTGCTGTATTTCACCTATCACATCATGGTCGGCCTGGGCACTATCTTTATCGCGGTGATGACGCTCTCCATGATTCAGCTTGTGCGTCACAAACTCTTCGACACAAGCTGGCTGCTTTGGATTCTGATGCTGATGTTTCCATTTCCCTACATTGCAACCACAGCGGGCTGGATCACCGCTGAAGTGGGCCGCCAGCCGTGGCTCATCTACGGCCTCATGCGCACCGCCGACGGTCCTTCCCCGCGAGTTTCGGCGGGCAATGGGCTGTTCACGCTTCTCGGTTTCATGGGCATGTACGGGCTGCTCGCGATCCTGTTCCTGTTCCTGATCTATCGCGAGATCGAGCATGGACCCGACCCCCACCATCCGGCAGCGAGGTCCTGAGGAGAAACCGCGATGCTCGAAACCCTCTGGTTTTGCCTCGTGGCTTTGATGGTCGTTACCTACGTGGTTCTTGACGGCTACGATCTCGGCGCCGGCATCATTCACTTATTCGTAGCGCAATCCGACGACGAGCGCCGCCAGGTGCTCCGGTCCATCGGTCCGTTTTGGGACGGCAACGAAGTGTGGCTGCTGGCCGGCGGCGGCACGCTTTACTTCGCGTTTCCAGCGCTCTACGCTGCCAGCTTCAGCGGCTTTTACCTTCCGCTCATGATGGTACTTTGGCTGCTCATGCTGCGCGGCATCTCCATCGAATTTCGCAGCCATGTGGAGAGCCCCGTCTGGCGGCCGCTCTGGGATGCGGTTTTTGGTGGTGCCAGCGCATTGCTTGCAATCTTCTTCGGCGCCGCGTTAGGAAATGTCGTTCGGGGTGTGCCCCTCGACGCTTCCGGCTTTTTCTTCTTGCCGCTTTGGACCGATTTCGGAGTCAGCGGCGCGCTGGGCATTTTGGACTGGTACACGGTAATCATCGGCGTCGCTGCTTTTGCCACCTTAACGTTGCATGGTGCGGTCTGGGTCGCATGGAAAACCGGCGGGCCGCTCGAAGAAAGATGCCGGCGGCTGGCGGCGCGCGCGTGGTGGGCGGTTGGGATTTTGACAGTACTCATCACCGGCTTGAGCTTCCTGATCCAGCCGCAGCTCGCAGCCAGCTTCGCGGCGCGGCCCTGGGGTTATGTTTTCCCTGCCGCGGCCTTGATTGCGCTCGCTCTGGTGCGTCTGTGGATCCCACGGCCCACCGCCGCGGCATTTCTGGCTTCCTCGGCGTTCATTGCGGCCATGCTGGTGAGCGCGGCTTTCGGTCTCTACCCGTATGTGCTGCCGTCACGTGCCGATCCGCGGTTTGGCCTGACCATTTCGAATGCAGCCGCTGCCGGCTACGGACTCCGCGTCGGTCTCTGGTGGTTTCTCCCCGGCATCGCGCTGGCGATCGGCTATTTTGTCTTCACCTATCGCCGCTTTTCCGGGAAAGTGCGCCTCACCGAAGAAGGCTATTGATTAAACCGGAACTCCACTTTAACAGTGGCGTCCTCGGCATCGTACTTCAGTTGGAAACCCAGCCGCTCGCAGATCCGCTGCATGGGGCGGTTCTCGGCAAGAATATCGGCGGTGATGCGTTCGACTTTCTCCTGCCGGCCGACCTCAAGCAGCCGCCGCAGCAGTTCCGTGCCGAGCCCGCGCCCCTGAAAATCATCGCTCACGAGCACGGCCATCTCCGCTTCGTTGGTGCCGTGCACGCGCGTCAACCGGCCGATGCCCAACAGCTCGTGGACGCCATCCGCATTTTCGCGCTCCGCTACCAAAGCCATGCCGCGGTCATAATCGATGAAGCACATGCGCGTTAGCCGCTCGTGCGCCGTGCGCTGGCCCAGATTCAGCAAGTGAAAATAGCGAAAGTACACGCTCCGTTCCGACAGCCGCTCGTGGAACGCCACCATGAGCGGCTCGTCCTCGGGACGAATCGGCCGTATGGCGACGCTTGTGCCATCCTTGGTCGTCCACGTGCCCACATACTGCACTGGATACGGGCGGATCGCCGGACGCGGCAAATCCTGCTCGCGCGTCTCCTGGCCGAAGATGATCACGCGCGCATCGAGCGCGATCAGCCGCTCCTCTGACGCCACCAGAGGGTTGATATCGATCTCCTTGATCCACCGCTGTTCCACCACCAGCCGGCTAAAACGCACCAGAAGCTGCTCCAGGTCCGCGAGTGGCACCGGCTTTCGCCCGCGCACTCCTTGCAGCGCGATGAAGATCTTCGTCTGTTCCATCATGCGGCGCGCCAGCGTCGTATTCAGCGGCGGCAGCGCCAGCGCGCGATCCTTGTAAACCTCCACCAACTGGCCGCCCGACCCGAACAGCAGCACGGGACCGAATTGCGGATCGATGCTGCTGCCTACAATCAGCTCGTAGCCGTCGCGCGAAACCATCGGCTGAACCGTCACGCCTTGGAAGTGGCCAGGGCCCGCCTTCTCGGTGACACCTCTTTCAATGGCCGTCCAGGCGCGCCGCACCGCAGACTCGCCGTCCAGATTCAACTGCACACCGCCGACGTCGGTCTTGTGCGTCACGGTTTCCGAATGCAGCTTCAGCACTACCGGATACCCGATCTCGCCCGCGAATTTCACCGCTTCGTCCGGCGTCGTCGCCACCAGCGTACGCACGGTGGGAATGCCGTACAGAGCTAGCAACTCCTTGGACTCCACCTCGGTCAACAGATTGCGCCCGGACTGGCGCACCTTCGCGATCATCGCTGCCACCTGCTCGCGCGCCGTAGAACCCGCGCTGGGCGCAAGGGCCGGCGTTTCATACAGGGCGCGCAGGTTGTAGGTGTAGTGCCACATATACTCGAACAACTTGACGGCGGTGTCGGGGTACGGGAAGGTCGGAATTCCCGCGCGGTTCAGAATGTCCTCGCCACCTGCGGCCTCCACGCCTCCCATCCAGCTCGCCAACAGCGGCTTGCCCTCCAGCTTGGCGTAGGGTTTCAGCTTTTCCGCAATAGCCGTCGGATCGGTCATCCCCTGCGGCGTCATGATCACCAGCAGTCCATCGGTTTCCGGGTCCTTAGCGGCGATGTCCACAGCCTTGGCGTATCGCTCCGGATCGGCGTCGCCTAAAATATCAATCGGGTTGCCGTGGCTCCAGGCCGCCGGCAGAATCTCGTTCAAAGCAGCGGTTGTTTCTTTGGAGAGTTCCGCCAGTTTGCCATCGAGCGCCATCAGAGCGTCCGTCGCCAGCACACCCGGGCCGCCGGCGTTGGTGAGGATCGTCAGCCGCGGTCCCGCCGGCCGCGGTTGTTTGGCCAGAACCTCCGACATGTAGAACAGATCCGAGATGTTCGCCACGCGCAACACACCGCACCGGCGAAACGCGGCTTCGAGTACCTCGTCACTGCCGGCCAGCGAGCCGGTGTGGGATGCCGCTGCTTTGGCTGCCGCGGCGCTGCGGCCTGCTTTGATCACAATGATCGGCTTGCTGAGCGCTACTTCGCGCGCGGCGGACAGGAAAGCGCGCGCATCGCCAACCGATTCCATATAGATGATGATGCTGCGCGTGCGCTGGTCATCCCCCAGGTATTCGATCAGATCGCCCCATCCCACGTCCAACATGGAACCGATGGAAAGGAACGCGCTGAAGCCCACCTGCTCGCGCAAGCTCCAGTCCAGAATCGCCGTGCACAGCGCGCCGCTCTGGCTGATCAGCGCGACGTTCCCCGGCCTGGCCATGGCCGTGGCGAACGTGGCGTTTAAGCCGCTGAGCGGGCTCATCACGCCCAGGCAGTTCGGCCCGATAATGCGCATCCGTCCACGCCGCGCTTCCTGTAGCACCTGCTGCTCCAGTTCCGCCCCGGCCTTGCCCACTTCCTTGAAACCGGCGGAGATGACGATCGCCGCCTTGATCCCGCAGTCCACGCATTCCCGTATGACGCCCGGAACCGTCTTGGCCGGCGTGACCACCACCGCTAGGTCCACTTTGTCGGGCACCGCCGCGACGTTCGGATACGCGCGGATGCCAAGAACGCTCGGCCGCTTCATATTCACCGGAAACACAATTCCGCCGAACGGGCTGTTGATCAGGTTCCACAAGACGGTGCGGCCCGCGCTTCCCGGCGTTTCCGTCGCGCCGATCACCGCCACATTGTGCGGCGCAAAAAACACGTCCAATGGGCTGTGCTTTTGCAGCCCGAGGATATCGTGTGCCTTTTCGCCAGATCGAGTCTCTTTTACCATTACCGTTATTGTCCGCAATTCCGGGCGTCTTGGCGATCACCCAGATGCACTAGACGGTTTCACTCGTGTCGAAGAAGTGCCGGCATGTTACGATTGTGCAAGTTCAGCGGACCTTCTCGCTCTTCAGCCCTCCAAGGCGGCCATCGTGATTCGTTATTTCGCTACCCTTCGGCAGGAACTTCGTCCTATGCTCCGCCTGGCTACTCCGCTGGTGACGGCGGAATGGGCTGGATGGGCATGGGTATTGTCGACACCATGATGGTCGGCCGTGTGAGCGCGCAGGCGATCGGCGCCGTAAGTCTGGGCAGCGTGCTTTTCTACGCGGTAGCCATGTTCGGCAGCGGCCTGATGCTCGGTCTCGATACGCTGGTTTCGCAAGCCTACGGCGCCCGCCGGCCATGGATTGCCACCACTCCCTGGTCAGCGCTGTCTACTTCAGTCTGCCCCTCGCGCCGGTGATGATGCTGCTCGTCTGGGGCTGGGTTCCGTTGCTGGCACGATTCGGAATCAACCCCTCTGTGCTGCACCAAACCGTACCGTACTTGATGGCGATCTTGTGGAGTACGTTTCCGCTCCTGCTGTATTTTGCGTTGCGCCGTTATCTACAAGCCATGAATCGCGTCACGCCCATCATGTTCGCCCTGGTCACGGCCAACTTGGTGAATCTGGCGGGAAACTGGATCCTGGTCTACGGCCATTTCGGCGCGCCGGCCATGGGCGCGGAGGGCTCTGGCTGGGCCACCTGCATCTCGCGCGTTTACATGGTGCTGGTCCTCGTCGTCTACCTGCTCTACGACGCAGCCAGGAACCGCACCGGCCTGTTTGACGCGCCGCTCGCAATCGATTTCAAGAGAATCAGCGAGCTCGTCCGCCTGGGGCTCCCGGCGGCGACGCAGATTTCCCTTGAAATCGGCGTCTTCGCGGCTGCAACCGCGCTCATCGGCACACTCGATCCGTTGTCGCTGGCTGCGCACCAGATCGCGATGAATACCGCCAGCTTCACCTACATGGTTCCGCTGGGCATCAGCTCTGCGGCCGCGGTACGCGTGGGGCAGGCGCTCGGCCGCGGTGATGTGCACGCCGCCGGCCGCGCTGGGTGGACTGCCATGGGGCTCGGTGCCGCGTTTATGGCCAGCGCCGGCGTGGTTCTCATCACCGTGCCTCAGTACGTGGCGCGCGTTTTCACCACCGACCATGCCGTGATCCGCACCGCTGTCTCGCTGCTGGCGGTCGCCGCCGCATTCCAGCTTTTCGATGGATTGCAAACCGTGGCCACCGGTGCGCTCCGTGGCACGGGCGATACCCGCACCCCAATGGTTTGCCACATGCTGCTCTACTGGCTGCTCGGCCTGCCGCTGGGTTACGTGCTTTGTTTCACCATGGGTTGGGGCGCCGTCGGGCTTTGGGTTGGGCTGTGCGTGGCGCTCATTTTGATTGGTTCAGTTCTGCTCGTCGTGTGGACCCGCAAGGTTCACGCCATGGCGGCCCATCACGCGGCCGCGGTCTGAACCTACGGTTGAGTATTCACTGCCTTGTAAGCGTTAATGAATTCGCTCACCAGGTCATCAACGGCGTCTGTTACCGTGCGCTCGATCGCTTTAGGGGCCGCTGGCGCCACTCTTTGATCACCCCAGGTCTCGGTCACCGTCTTGGTGGACTTATCGCGATTCAATAGCACGATCTGGTACAGGCCCATATTTATGACGAGAGAAACGGGCCCTTTAGATAGCAGAGTCTTCCTCGGCGGCCGCGCCGAAGAGATATTCAGGCCCAGAAACTCGACCGCATCGTGATCGACGATGATTCCTGCGTCGCGGAGCTTCTGCTCGATCGTGATGCGCAAGCCGTCCCCTGAGACGCCCTCGCGCTCAATCTCCGAAGCGGGGGAGTCGACGACGACTTTGACCGCCTTGAGACCGCGCAGAGTCGAGCGATCCATCGACGAGTCGCTCGCCGCGCAATGTGCGGCCAGAGCCGTCATCAAAGCCAAACCAGCGTACATGCTACGCGGCATCATATTCGTCATTTTACCGGCTCGCGGAGCGTGATCACGCGGTCCGCGTCGAGGTCGCGTTCCACTTGCCGGATCCCGCTCGGCCACCGGATTTCGACCCGTTCCATCTTTGTAGCAGACCCCAGCCCGAAATGCAGGCGCAGATCGTTCTGTGAAAGATAACTCCCGCCGCTGCGCACTTCCTCGAGCTGCGTGTGCCCTTCCACCGTGACGCGAACCTGAGCGCCAATGGCGCTGCGGTTCGACTTCACCCCCTCCAGCTTCAGGATCGCCCAATGGCCGGCCGGCTTGTGCGCGTTCTTAAGCAGCGTGGGCGGCTCATTCTGGTTGTTGATCACGATTTCGACCGAGCCATCGTTATCGTAGTCGCCGAACGCCGCGCCGCGCGCAGCGTGCCGCTCCAGAATTCCCGGGCCCGCAAGCTCGGAAATGTCGGTAAACGTGCCATCGCGATTGTTGCGATAGAGGATCGCGCGGTCCTTGTAACGGATATCGATATTCAGGCGATCCACCTCGGGAAACACGTGGCCGCTAACCAGCAGCAGATCTTTCCAGCCGTCATTATCGAAATCGAAGAAGCCGCATCCCCATCCTACCCAGCGCGTGTTGCGGGCGAGGCCAGCGGCGATCGTGGCGTCGTCAAAATCACCGGAGCCGCGGTTGTGGTACAGCGTTTCGCGTTCGTCGGAAAAATTGGTGCGGAAGATGTCGGGTTTGCCATCGCCATCATAGTCGGTGGATGTGGCCCCCATGCCCGACATGGTTTTCCCGTTCTCATCGAGGGCGGCGCCGCGCACCAGCGCCTCTTCGCTGAATGTGCCGTCGCCGCGATTGATATACAGCAACGACGGCGTCTGATCGCAAGCGACGAAAATATCGGTTCGTCCATCTTGATTGAAATCGCCCGTCAGCACGCCGAGGCAATAGCTTTGGTTGGGTTTTGAGATTCCCGAAGCATCGGAGACATCCGTGAATGTGCCGTTGCCGTTGTTGTGATAGAGGATGTTGTGATCGAACGGGAGCCCGCGCGGGCCGCAGTTCACCGCGATGTCACGATACCAGCAATAGGGATTCTCGCCCGGCTTGGGCGTGGTCGCGAAGTCGAACTTCAGGTAATTCGCGACGAAAATGTCGAGATGCCCGTCGTTGTCGTAATCGAGAAAGGCGCAGCCGGTGTTGTATCGGGCGCGATCCTGCTTGAGGCCGGCCTTGGCGGTGACGTTTTCAAACCGGCGGCCGTCCACATTCCGGTAGAGCGCCAAGCCGCCCCACGACGTGACCAGCAGGTCGGTAAAACCGTCGTTATCGAAATCGCCGGCGCACACACCTTGGCTCCACCCGTTACTCTTGAGCCCGGCCTCTTCGGTGACGTCGGTGAAATGGCCGTTGCCGTCGTTCCGGTAAAGACGGTTCGTGCCGCCCGGGCCCGAAAGCACGAAGATATCGAGCAGCCCGTCGTTGTTGTAATCGATGAATGCCACACCGCTGCCCGTGGTTTCGACAATGTATTTCTTCGACTCATTGCCGCCGTTAGGAAAGCTCTGGTCGAGGCCGGCCTGCGTGGCGATGTTGCGGAAATCCGGCAACTCGGCAGAATCCGCCGCTAGCGTGGCCGCTACCAGCAGAACGACGGCGCGTTTCACTGGTTCGGGGCTTTTTCACCGAGCTTCTTGAGAAACTCGGTAAACTCGCCGGCCGGCGGACGTTGCAACTTGTCGATCACGTCCTTTTCACGCAGCGCATCCGCGTTCCGCCCCGCATTGCGGTAGGCGAGCATCAGATTGTAGTGGACGGATTCGTTCTCCGGCTGTAGGCGCGCCGCCCGCTCCAGCAATTGGATGGCGTCCGTGTAGCGCTTGGCGTCGGACCTCAGCTTGGCTACTGCGAGCAGTGCCTCGGCGAAATCAGGGGCCAATGCCAGCGCGCGCTCGAATCGCGCCACCGCCTCCTGCGGTTTGTTTTCCGCCAGCAGAATCTGGCCGGTCTCGTACTCCGCGACTGCGTCGTTCGGATTCAGCTTTAGTTCTGCCGCGAATTCCTCCCGCGCTTCGTGCATCGCATCCGGCGTGTGCGATTGCATCAGCAGAGCGCGCGCCAGCCGGAAGTGAAGATTCACCGCCGCGGGATTCTTCTCGATCGCCTTGCGATATTCGGCAACCGCGTCGGCGTACCGTCCCTGCACCTCGAAAATTTCGGCGGAGACCTGGTTCACCCGATAGGATGCCGGTGTTTTCTGAAACATCTGGAACACCACGTCGTTCCAGGCCTTCATGTGCAGCTTGGCGGCTTCGTACAGAACATCGGCATCGGCTGGGAACTGTTTTTCCAGCTCCACCACAACGGGTAGCGCCGCGTCCACTCGATTATGCGCCAGATGGCACTGTGCCAGCGCAAGGCCCGCGAGGCGCCGAAGATCGGCATCCTGACTTGTTGTAAACGCTGCGGAAAGGTCGTTCGCCGCCGAATCGCACCCGCCCACCGCCGCCCGCGAGAGCGCGAGAAACGTACGCGCGTGTGGGTCGCCAGGTTTCTGTCTAAGTGCTTGCTCTAGAGTCGCTTGTGCATCGGCATACTTGCCCTGGCGGAACTCCTCGATCCCTTCGGCGACCCGATCCTGCGCAGAAAGCGCCGCCACGAAAAATAACGCGGCCAGACTAATGCCCCGCATCGTCCATGACCAGATCGAGATTGCTGAAGCGGTGGCGCATCCTGCCGTCGAAAAGCCGGAAGCTGACCAGCGGCGGGGCGCCGGGAGCGATTTTCGGCGGCGGGGCGAGCCGTTCGGAAGGCGGAGTCGCAATTTCGACCACGCGGCCGGACTCGATCACAAGCTTCGTCAATTTTTCTACGTCGGCCGGAGCAAGCAACGCCAATAGTAGTAGCGGCGTCATAGGTCACTGATATTCTACAATGGTAAATTACCTATGGCAGAAAAAGAGAAGGCGGTGAAGGAGCCGATGCCGCCGTTAAACGTCTGGCTGGCGCCGGTCGCGGTCGGTTGGCTGGTGCCTGGCGGCGGGCATTTTCTGTTGAAGCGCCGGGGCCGCGGCCTGTTGCTGGCGGCTTCGATCACCTGCATGTTCGCGATGGGTCTGCTGATGCGGGGTGCGATGTTCAAACCGGAGTCTGGGGATATCCTCACTATTCTGATCAACTGGGGCGGATTTGTCGGCGACATTTCTTCCGGCATTCTGTACCTGCTGACTACATGGCTCGGATATGTCCAACCGGACATGGCTGGCGCGGTTCATGACTACGGCACCAAGTTTCTGGTGACCGCCGGTCTGCTAAATATCCTGGCGATGGTGGACGCTTACGAAATCGCGGGAGGGAGGAAGAGCTGATGCCTAAAATGACCCTTTCGCACTTCGAGGCTTCGTTTCTGTTTGCGCTGTTTGCGTCGGTGGTTCTCGGAGTGGTGAGCAAACGCACGGATAAGGAACGGCTCAACTACGGCCTGTACGTTTTCGGATGCTTTGTGGCGGCGCTATTCGGCATCGGGTGGCTGATGCACTTCGGCCACGGTTAGGAAGTTGGAGCGTACCACTGGGCCGTGCGACCCCCGTTTTGACCCCCACTTTGTAAACGGGGCGGGCATCCGCCGAGCGCCTTTAGGCTTCTCCGTTCAGGGTTGCCCCCGCCGGAGCCTGCTCACCAGCGCGATTTGATTCGAGCCGGACTCCCTATTTTTGACTGTTGGATCAAAAATTAGAGACCGTCACCTGCTTTGCAGAAACGCTCCGGTACGATCTTACACCGTTCTGCAGTGAGCTGACAATCGAATTCCCGGACACAACATCAGCCCGCAAACTATTCATGCGATTAAAAGGATAATCCCCAGGTGTGTGCACCGGCTATTTTGCGAATAAGTGCATTCGCGGGTTAACTGCCACGGTATCCACCACACTAGTACCTGGACGCAGACACCACGGCCCATCTCACAAAACACCTTCCACTGCGGATGTTTTTTCCACGGCTAATCCACTGCACATTCCGGACAATTGTCTGAAAATACACTGCTCAATTTCTGAGGAAATGTGAATTAAATTTTTCAGATTCCGCTTTGAACGACAGCCTTCCGAGTGTATAAATAAGAAGTAGGCGGAAGTTTTAACGGACGTGTTAAGAACCGGGAGGCGTGATGGATGTAAATAGAATATTGACAGCACTGCGCCAGGAGCGTGAGCAACTGGATGCAGTGATCATGAACCTGGAACACTTGGCGCAGAGCCGCGAGCATCGCCGCGGCAGACCGCCGGCCATCCTCACCGCTGCGAGGAAACGCGGCCGTCCGCGGGGTAGCAAGAACCGGATACCGCGTGTCAATGGCGCGCTCGCCGGCGCGGCGGAGCGCCCGGTTCGAGCCATGGCGGCGGGTCATTCCGTTCTCCTGGACGAATCACCTCAAGCAGGACCATTCGAAGCGGCTTGATCTGAGTCATTGCATTTCCGCCGCGCGATGTAAGCCCCGGGAAATGCAAACGGCTTCGCAAAGTTCGCTTTTCCGCAGTCCTCCCTCTCCCTGGGACAATCACTCACCGGGGCGAGCCATCATGGCGGAACTGGATTTCCACCGGCACAGGGTGTTCCCGCAGGATTCTGGGCAAGAACTTTAAATCACTTTATTTTCAATATCTTACATGGCTTATGCGTTTTGGCACTCGTCTTGCCGTGCGATACTAAAAGCATCAATCTCAATCGGTGTTTTTTATAAATGTCGCACCTTCAAGAGGCGATTAGCCGTTACAACAAGATCCTCGAAGCGCCTCCGCACAAGGATCTCTCGTGGGTCAAGATCCTGCATGAGCAGATGGAGGCGGAGCGGCTATCCGCGGGTGGCCGCCTGCTTTGTCCTTTTCTTCGCCCCAACTTCGTGACTCGCAAGCAGTATGAGTCGATGGTGAAGACGGGTGAAGCGCTCATGTCAGCGATCGAACGCATGGAGCAGATGACGCTGGCCACGCCCGCGCTGTTGGCGCGTGTGCAGTTGCTGCCCGCGGAGAAGATGCTCGCCGCCGTGGACCCGGGGTATCACATGTCGGAGGTGGCGGCGCGATTCGACCTGCATCTTTCGAACGGAACGTTACAGGTGGTGCAGTATAACGCCGACTCTCCGGCTGGCCTCGCGTGGGCGGAAGGGCTTGCCGATATTTTCTACGACTGCCCGCCGGTGAAGGAGTTCCGCAAGCGGTACACGCTGACGCGCATTGGAGGCAAGAAGTACTTCTTATCGGCGCTGCTCAAGGCGTACAAACAGTTCGCCGGGCCAAAGAAGCCCAACATCGCCATCCTGGAATTCCGAACGCCGTTCACGGGCAGCGGGCAGGGTGGTGAATATCAGTTGTTCCGCGACTTTTTCCGGGAAGCCGGCTACGCGACGGAAATTGTTTCCCCCGAACAGCTGGAGTATCGCAACGGCGTGCTGCGCAGCGGCAATTTCGAGATCGACCTGATCTACCGGCGCATCAGCGTCCAAGAGTTTCTGATGCGCTTCGATCTTTCGCATCCGCTGGTGCAGGCGTATCGCGATCACGCGGTTTGCGTAGTGAACAGTTTCCGGTCGGAGATGACTCACAAGAAGGCGCTGTTCGGCCTGCTGACGGACGAAACGTTAACGGCGAAGTTCCCGGCGGTGGAACGCAGGGCCATTCGTGACCACGTGCCGTGGACGCGCCTGGTGACGCCGGGCAAGACGGCTTATCGCGATCGGACCATTGATCTGCTTGATTTCATTCACCAGCAGCGGGAAAAGCTGGTGCTCAAGCCCAACGACGATTACAGCGACCAGCAGAGCTTCGTAGGCTCAGAGCTGGATCAGCAGGCGTGGGAGCGGGCCGTCCGGCAGGCGCAACGGTCGCCGTACGTGGTTCAGGAAAGGGTGGAACCGGCGATGTCGGTCTTCCCGATGATGACCTACGGGCATCTGGAGTATCGCGAGATGCAGGTGGATGTGCATCCCCAGACATTTCTCGGAAAAGTCTCGGGGTGTGCGAGCTGGCTCTCGGGGGGAGCGGCAGGGGCTTACTCCTCGTCAGGCGGTCTCGCGGCGACCTTCATCCTCGACCAGAAGTAGTTTGGGCCGGACTTATCCGGCCCGTACTGTTTCAATCGATGCTACGGGGCCGCCCGAGTCAATTTCACTTTGCCGATGATTTCGCCTTCGTCGACGGTTCCCTTCATTTCACCTTCGAGGCGATCGTTCACCAAGGTCAGCGTGAACTTGAAAGGGTTGGTGGACTGAGGGGAGACAACCTCAAAGGAGACTTTCTCGCCGTCCACCTTGCCGTTGCGGATAGTGCCCTCGTCTCCGCCGCCGGTGCGGCCGATCTTTCCAGAGACCGTATCCGCCTTCTGCACCAGCTCGAGTTGCACTTCCGTCGTGTTCCCGGCATCTTCGATGTCGATGGTACCGGACCACTTTCCTGAGATATCCGCGGCGCTGAGCGCCAGCGCCAGACATGGCAAAATCCAAAAAGCTCTTTTCATCACACAACCTTCCTGGAGCCCCTGTTCAATTGGGACATCATACCCGATTTTCCACTGAAGGACGAATGCTTGGAAGCCGGGGTGACCTCCGCCTGAGACCGCATTTCAGTATAATGCTTTGTTACTCTATACTTTCGTGACGAGGACTAACCGTAATGATTCGATTGGCAGCTCTAGTTTTGATTGGAGGTGTGCTCGCGGCGCAAGCTCCGCCGGCAGCACCGGCTGACGCAGCGCAGCCGAAACCGGCGCGCGAGAACGGCCTATACGCTGTAATGACTACCAACCAGGGCGTCATCACGCTGCGCCTGTTTGAGAAGGAAACTCCCATTACCGTGCGGAACTTCACGGGCCTGATCCGAGGGACGAGGGAATTTCGCGATCCCAAGACAGGGCAAATGGTGAAGCGGCCGTTTTTCACGGGTATCGCATTTCACCGCGTGATTCCGGGGTTCATGATTCAGGGGGGCGATCCAATAGGCAACGGCACCTACGACGCCGGCTATACCATCGCGGACGAATTTGTCCCGACACTCCAGTTCGACGTGCCGGGACGCCTAGCCATGGCCAACATTGGCGAACCGCACACGGGCAGCACACAGTTCTTCATCACCGATGGCACGCCTACTTATTTAAATGGGAAGCACACCATCTTTGGGCAAGTAATCGAAGGCCAGGATGTAGTGCACAAGATCGCCGCTGTACCGCGTGATTCCGCCGACAAGCCGAAGACGCCGGTGAAAATCCTGAGCGTCAAGCTCGAACGCGTAGGGCCGCCGCCAGCGCCAGCCGCGACCAAGAAGACCGGCACGGCGAAGAAGGCAACCACACCGGCAAAGAACTGATTGGGGTCGAACTTAGGTTCGCCCTGGCACGCCGAGGCGTGCGGCACGATCAGCTTGCCAGTTCGAGTTCGATTTTCTTCTGAGCGGGGTCGAGTTTGAGAATGCGGAAACTGCGAATCTGGCCGGAACGGGCAGGCTCGCGTTTGCCATCCGATGCCCCGCCCGCCTGACCGTGTTTCCACTTGGCGGCGAGCATGGAACTGAGGGCGGAGAGATCGGCCTTCGCGGGTTCGGCGCTTGGCGCAGCCTGTTTCGAATCGGCTTGTCCGATGTTGCAATAGGCCTGGATGCCTTCGCCGAGCTCGACAACCGCCTTGCCGCGCGACACGTCCGCCACTCGCCCGCTCACCAGATCACCTTCCTTGTGCTCAGCTATGTACTCGTCGATTGACGTGGGCTGAAGCTGCTTGAGGCCCAGGCGAATGCGCCGTTTGGTGCGATCGACTTCCAGCACCGCAGCCCGCACGGCTTGGCCGACTTTGAGCGCTTCCTGGGGATGATTGATGCGTTTTTCCGCGCTGATGTCGCCGACGTGGATCATGCCCTCGATGGCCTCATCGAGCTGCACGAACGCGCCGAACTTGGTGAGGTTGGTGATGGGGCCCTCGACGATGCTCCCGGCCGGAAATCTCTTTTCCGCTTGCTCCCAAGGATCGCCAAGAGCCTGCTTCAGGCCGAGAGAAATACGCCGCTCGCCGGTATTCACGCCGAGCACCACCACCTCGACCGAATCACCGGGCTTGACGACGTCAGCCGGTTTGCGCACTTTCTTGGACCAGGAAAGCTCCGACAGGTGAATGAGGCCTTCGACGCCGGGCTCGAGCTCGACAAACGCGCCGAAATCGGTGACGCGCGTGACCACCCCTCGGATGCGCTCACCGGCGGTGTACTTTTCGGCCGCGGCAGTCCACGGGTCGGCCTGGAGCTGTTTCAAGCCGAGGGAAATGCGGCGCCCGCGTTTGCCTGTTCCGTGCTGCTCAATTTTGAGAATCTGGACGTCGAGCTGGTCGCCGGGCTTGAGCAGATCGGTGGGCTTATTGACGCGGCCCCAGGACATGTCGGTCACGTGCAACAGACCGTCGACGCCACCGATATCGACGAAAGCGCCGAAATCGGTCACGGTGCGCACCGTGCCGGGAACGACCATACCTTCTTTGAGGTCCGTCAGGCGCTGCTCGCGCGCTTTGGCTTCTTCTTCTTCGACGACGACGCGACGATCCACCACGACATCCTCGTCGGCGACATCCAGCTTGATGATCTTGCAGGTGATTTCCTGCCCGACGAGTTTCTCCATCTCGGCAGCGTCTTTGGCACCACTGCGTGAGGCAGGCATGAAGGCACGCACGCCGACATCGACGCTGAGCCCACCCTTGACGACGCCGCTGACGACACCCGCGATGGCACGCTTTTCCTGAAACGCTTTATCGAGGCCGCTCCAGTCTTTGGGCCGCTGCACCTTGAGCTTGGAGAGCCGATAATAGCCCTCTTCATTGCGCCCGTTGATGCCGACGCGGAGCTTGTCGCCGGGATGAATCCCCTCGGGGAACTCAGAAGCGGGCAGGATGCCCTCGATCTTCCACCCAATATCGACGAAGATCGAGTCGCCAGTGACGGCAATCACAATGCCCTCGCGGCCGCTATCGGCCACTGCGGGTGAGGCGTGAGCCTGTTCGAACTGGGAAAGGATGTCGCCGAAGGAAGGGTCTGGGTCCGCACCGCTGGCTTCGGGATTGCGGCTCACTACTGGATTGGGCATGAGACTTTCTTTTTATTGTGGCACAATCGCGGATGAGATCACACTTGGCTCCAGGGGAATCCACGACGAGCTGGACGAGGTTGGTGCGTCCGCAGGACGTTCTGCTGCTGGTGTTGTTCGCCGGCCTCGCGGCCGCAAGTCCAACCAGGGATGCACACGAAATTGTCCTACTGCTGGCGCTGGCCGCTGTGCAGATTGCAGGTCCGAAAATACCGGCGCTGGGAACGGCGCGAGGAAAGGTCTTGTGGATTGTCCTAGAAATGCTGTTAGCGTATGTACTGATCGGGCACTCGGGGAGGGACCGCGAGCACGGATGGGGCGAATCGGGTTTGACCAGCAACTATTACCCAATTCTGCTTCTTCCCATGATTTCCGCAGCCACCTATCTTGGGGTGGTCGGCTCGTGGCTCATCACTCTGCTGTGCTGTGGCGCCTGGGTTTCATTTCTTCTGTTTGTGAATTTCAAGGAGGTGGAGCTGGTTCCTGGTCAGGGGCGGATTCTGGTGATGTGGACGCTGCTTCTGGCGGTGGTTGGAAACCTGGTGAATGTGCTGGCTGAAGCGATGCGCCTGCAATCCGCCAACTATCGCAGGGCAGCGGAGGAGTTGGCGGAGGCCAACCGGAATCTGAATGAAGCCGAGGCCGCGGTGCGGCGTTCGGACCGGCTGGCGGCGTTGGGACAACTTTCCGCCGGACTGGCGCACGAGCTGCGGAACCCGTTGGGGACGATCCGGGCGTCGGCGGAAATGCTGTCGCGCAGCGTGCCGCCGGACAACGAAGTGGCGCGGGAGGTTGCCGGATTTATTGCGAGCGAGGTGGACCGGTCGAACTCGCTCGTGACGCGATTCTTGGATTTCGCGCGACCGATGCAATTGAAGCTCGCGCCGGCGGATCTGGGTGAGGTGTTGGATCGCGCGGTGGCGCTGGTGGAGCGCGATGCGCCGCAACATCGAGTGACGGTTTACAAGAACTATTCCCCGGATCTGCCGCCGTTTCCGTTCGACGCCGAGTTGATGGAGCGCGTTTTCTATAACCTGCTGCTGAACGCGGCGCAGGCGAGCGAGGAAGGCGGGGCGATCACGCTGAAGACACGGCGCGTGGACGGGACGGCGGAGGTGGCGGTGATTGACCGCGGCCCGGGCATCGATCCGAAGATCAAGGAGCAGATTTTCAATCCGTTTTTCACCACCAAAAGTAACGGTGTGGGACTGGGGCTCGCCATTGTTTCGAAGATCGTGGACGAGCACGGCGGTAGAATGGCGGTGGAAAGCGAACCTGGCAAGGGCAGCATTTTCCGGGTGTTCCTGCCTATTCAACAGAAAACATGAAGCCTCGCATCCTGGTGGTGGACGATGAAGAGAAGCTGCGCCGCGTCATTGAGCTGCAGCTTTCGGCGGCCGGGTATGACGTGGACAAGGCGGCGTCGGCCGAAGAAGGCCTACGGCTCGCGGAGCGGGCGGATCTGGTTCTGACGGACCTGAAGTTACCGGGCATGGATGGGCTGGAACTGCTGGCGGCGATCCGGCGGCAGAACATGCAAGCGCCCGTGATCGTGATGACGGCGTTCGGCACGATTGAAGTGGCGGTACAGGCGATGAAGTCAGGCGCGGTGGATTTCCTTCTGAAGCCTTTCTCGCTCGATCACTTGATGGCGGTCATCCAGAAGGCGCTGGAAGTACGCGCGTTGCGCGATGAAAACCGCCAACTGCGCGAGGAGCTAGGAAAACGCTACGAATTCGACAACATCATCGGGCGCAGCCCAGCGATGCAGGAAATCTTCGCAACGATCGAGCGCGTGGCGCCTTCGCGGGCGACGGTGCTGCTGGCGGGCGAGAGCGGCGTGGGCAAGGATCTGATCGCACGCGCGATTCACTTTCACTCGCCGCGGCGTGACCGGCCTTTCGTGAAGATCAATTGCACGGCGCTTCCGGAAAACCTGATGGAGAGCGAGTTGTTTGGATATGAGAAGGGCGCCTTCACGGGAGCGAACACAACCAAGCCCGGTAAGTTCGAACAAGCGGACACGGGCACGGTGTTTCTGGACGAGATCGGCGACGTGCCGGCTTCGATTCAGGTGAAGCTGTTGCGGATTCTGCAAGAGCGCGAGTTTGAACGCTTGGGCAGCAATAAGACGCGCCACATCGATGTGCGCGTGATCGCCGCGACGAATCAGGATCTGCGGGCGGCGCTCGAGCAAGGGACGTTTCGGGAAGACCTTTACTACCGGCTGAACGTGGTTCCGATCAACATCATTCCTCTGCGCGACCGGATGCAGGATATCCCGTTTCTGGCGGAGCACTTTCTGCACAAATACGCGGCGGAGGCCGGAAACCGGATCGAGACCATCACGCCGGCGGCGATGA
>Ga0181536_10000561_pt1 | contig 44982 bp, 38 predicted proteins | sample PEATcosm2014_Bin_41_FD_121105 | JGI IMG/M metagenome (GOLD analysis project Ga0181536, IMG submission 121105) | Peatland microbial communities from MTU Mesocosm Facility, Houghton, MI, USA - PEATcosm2014_Bin17_60_metaG | ecosystem: Environmental > Terrestrial > Soil > Wetlands > Peat | place...
TGCGTCCAACCTCCTTCACCAAGGCGGCAGCCCCTTCGCCCTCAAATCCAGCCAGTTCAACCCACCCACCCGGCTCATCCCTCCGAGGTGGTTTGGCGATGTGGCTATTCCTCGGTGCTGTCGGAAATAAAGGGCGCTTGAATTGGAAGCGCCGCCAAGGGTATAGTTCCGCCATGAGCGCGAATGAACTATTGGAAAGGGTGAAGACCTTGCCGCCGCGGGAGCGCCGGAGATTTTTTGAGGGTGTCCACGAGCTAGAAGGAGTGATATTTCGGCAGCCCCGGCCCAAGCGCGAAATCCGCCGGCCGGACGCAGCAGCGCGGCGTCGCAGAATTCTCGGGGATAAAGTGCTGCCGAACCTGGTGCTCTTGGGGCGAGAGCAGGAGCGCTACTGAGGGCGCATGAAATTCTACGCAGACACGAGTCTGCTCATTTCGTATTACATCAATGAGTCCAACAGCGCTCGCGCCCAGAGCCTTATCCATGCAACGGCCGGCCCTTTGCCGTTTACCGGTTTGCACCGGTTGGAAATGAGGAACGCGCTGGGCTTGGGCTTTTTCGGCATGTCCTCACTCCCGCCCAAATTAACGCGGCCTGGTCGGACATTGAACGCGATTTGCGAGCCGGCCGCTTGCTTCCTCAACCCATTAATTGGTTGCCCGTTTTTCGCGCGGCGGCGCAATGGGCTGCGATCCACAGCCCAAAGGCCGGTTGCCGCAGCCTGGACGTTTTGCATGTGGCCACGGCCAGGAAGCTTGATGCCGTGAAGTTTTTCACGTTCGACGCCCGACAGAAAGCTTTGGCGCAAGCGCTTGGCTTGAGTGTTAAATCATAGGAGAGCGTTTTTTGAAAGATGATATGGCGCAACGCGATGAAATGCCCCGGGCAATGCCCGAAATTCAAATTGGCCGCCGAATGAGAGGCCCGGAATAATCGGATGCCGCCCCACCGCCAATGCGCCTTTTCCGCGGCCATCATCTCGCTTGCAGCACGAACATTCATCCGGGTGAAACGTGAGCCTCTTGCGCCCGCCATCGAAATATCGGACGCTCCTGGTCCTGGGCCGGGTTTGCAACGTGCCGACGATCTGGTCCAATTGCCTGGCGGGTTGGTGGCTTGGGGGCGGAGGCCGGTGGTTTGAACTGGCGTTGTTGTGCGTCTGGGTGACGTTGCTTTATATCGGAGGAATGTTCCTGAACGACGCGTTTGACGCAAACTTCGACCGGGAGCATCGTCGTTTGCGGCCGATCCCATCGGGCGCGATCGGGGAAAAGGAAGTGTGGCAATGGGGTTTTGCCTTTCTGGCGGGAGGGGCGGCAGGGCTGGTTTGGGCCGGCACCACCACGGCGATACTGACCTTGACGCTGACCGCTTGCATACTTCTGTACAACGCGACTCACAGACTGGCGGAAGCGGCGCCGGTATTGATGGGGGCGTGTCGTTTGCTGGTTTATCTGGTATCCGCCTCGGTCGCCAGGCCCGGGGCGGCGGGGTCGGTGGAAGGGGGCGGGATGGCGGGTTATCCGTTGTGGTGCGGGCTGGCGCTGGCGGCCTATGTGATGGGAGTCAGTTTTTTGGCACGAAAAGAAACCCGGCGGGGGCCGGTTCCCTTTTGGCCGTGCATATTTATGGCTGCGCCTGTGGTCCTGGCCGGATTGTGTGACGATGGCGCGGCGAGGCAGGCGGGAAACGTGCTGTCGCTGGTGCTGGTGGTTTGGACGCTGTGGGCATTGCGGCCTGTGCTTTGGCGGCAGGAGCCCAAGGTCGGCTATGCGGTGGGACGGTTGATGGCAGGGATCATCTGGGTGGATTTGCTGGCTGTGGGGGACCTGACGCAGCCGTGGATTGGACTATTTGTGCTGTGGTTTGTGCTGGCGCTGCTTCTGCAGCGCTACATTCCGGCGGCTTAACCGGGGTGAGGGGGCGTCGTTCGGTTTGGATTGGGAGGGATTTGCGGTTTTTTCGGAAAAATGACTTGAAGGCTCGCTCTTTTGGCAATGGTGGAGTATAGTAGATAGCAGCAGTAAGATTGCAGGCAGGAGATGGAGACAAGCATGAAAAGAAGCTGGAGCAGAAAGAAGATTTGCGACAAATTCACCGGGCGGACCAAGGCGGACGGCACGCCGATGTCGCGGCAACAGATTCACATGTTGCGAAAAAAGGCGCGGGGCATTTGCCTGACTTGCGACCAGCCGGCGGTGGGGGTGTATTGCCTCAAGCACGCGGTCGCGGCCCGGGAACGAATGCGGCAGCGCCAGAAATATCACCGGCGGCTGCGGAAGTCCCCGAGTTACGCGCTGCAGAAGAAGGCGCGCGGGAGCAGGGCGAAGGCGGCGTGAAGGGATTGGGTGTTTTTGGGGCCGGACGGAGGAATTGTCTTTTCTTCGCGGCGCGTTTCCCATAGGAGTGGCGACAAATATGCCAAGTCCCCCGCCGAGAATATCGGCAGTGATTCCCATTTACGGGAACGTCGGCGATCTGGATCGTTTGATCAACGCGCTGAACGGTCAAACGCTCAAGCCGCGGGAAATCATCATCGTGGACAGCAGCCCAAAGCCGCTGGAGAAGCTGCCGCAAGGGGAGAATGTGAAGTATGTCAAGAATCCGAATGACGTGGCGTTGAGCTGGGACTACAACCTGGGGCTGAAGGAGAATACGGGGGATTACCAGTTGGATTTGCAGCAGGATTGCGTACCGGAAGACCCGCAGGCGCTGGAGCGGCTTTTCGGTCACCTGGACCAGCCGGGGCGGGTGGCGGCGGTGGCGGTGGTGACGCTGCCGGAGAGGGTGTATGGGAAGTATAATTTCTGGGGGCAGGTGCTGATGGCGCGCTGGATCGGGCGGGTGGAGCAGGGGATCAGCGGAAAGTTCGATCTGATCCGCAAGGATGTGTTCCAGAGGATCGGGGGTTACGACACGAAGAATTTCAGTTTTGCCGGGGAAGACATGGATTTGTTCATGCGGCTGAGCCAGGAAGGGGAGGTCTATGTGGCGGGGGATGTGGAGATCGTTCATTACCATCATCAATCGCTCAAGACGGGCTGGGTCCACCTATTCAAGAAGCATTACCAGGTGGCGGAATCTTTTGGGGCATTGGCGCGGCGCTGGGGCGGGAGGCTGCGGAGGATTCCCTATACGGGGCAATGGACGCATCATTTGGCCAAATATCTTTATCCGGCGGTGGCGCTGATCCCGTTTTGGCCCGGGCCGGTGTGCGCGGGGCTGTTTGTGTTAACGCAATTTACGAATGTGGAATCGTGGAAGGTGAGGAGCTGGAAGACGCCGGTGTTGGTGGTGGTGAATCCGCTGTTGTTTTTGACGGGGTTGTGGGGGACGGTGGTGGGGTTCGTGACGGGCAAACAGCGGTATTCACAAAACAAGTAGGGCGGGCGCGGCCTGGTTAACCGGCCTCTGGCGGAGGAGTGCGGCCTTGTTCTTGGAGGTTGAGGGCGAACATGGAGCGATCTTCTTGTGATTCGAATAGAGGATAGAGCAGGGGCAAAATGAAGAGGGTCAGAACGGTGCCAGGGATCAAGCCGCCAATGATGACGACGGCAAAGGGGCGGGCGGTTTCGGCCCCGACACCGTTGGAGAGGGCCATGGGGAGCAGCCCGAGCATGGCCATGAGGGCGGTCATGACCATCGGCCGCACGCGGGAAGTGGCGCCTTCTTTGATGGATAGGATCATTTCCTTGCCTTCGCGGCGCAATTCACGAATGCGGGTGACCAGGATGACACTGTTTTGGATGGAGACGCCAAAGAGAGCGACAAAGCCAACGAGCGCGGCCACCGAGATGTTCAGCCCGGCCAGAGGCAAGGCCATGATGCCGCCGGCGGCGGCGAAGGGAACGGTGAGGAGGATCAGGACGGCGAATTTGGCGGAATCGAAGGCGATGAAGAGGAGGAAGAAAATCGCGGCGATGGTGACCGGGACGACCACGGCGAGACGCTTTTGGGCGCGCTGTTGGTTTTCAAAGGAACCGGTCCATTCGAGCCTGTAGCCGGCCGGGAGGCGGATCTGGGAGCTGACTTTATGCCGGGCTTCGGCGACCAGGGAGCCCAGGTCGCGATCGCGCACGGAGAGCTTGACGGCGGTGCGGCGCTCGTTTTCCTCGCGGTCAATGATGTTGAGGCCGGGACGCATTTCCACGGTGGCCAAAGTCCCCAGGGTGATGCGTTCGCCGCTGGAGCCAAAGATGGGGATGTTGCGAATGGATTCCAAATCGGCGACGGATGCGGGAGAGAGCCGGACGACCAGATCGAAGGAGCGCTCGCCTTCGAGGACCTGGGTGGCCGTCTGGCCGCCGATGGCGGTGGCGACGAGGGTCTGCACGTCGGCGACGGCCAGGCCATAGCGCCCAATGGCCGCACGATCCACGGTGATTTGAATTTGCGGCTGGCCGAGGAGGCGGTCGGTGCCGACATCCGAGGCGCCCGGCACGGTTTTGATGACGTCCACGATTTGATCGGCCAGGCTCTGCAACTTGTAAGTGTCAGGCCCGAAGATCTTGATGGCCAGTTCGCTCTTAATGCCGGAGACGGCTTCATCCACGTTGTCCTCAATGTACTGGCTGAATTGGGTGTCAATGCCGGGGATTTGCCTGATTTTGGCGTCGAGGGCTTCGCAGAGTTTTTCCCGGGTGTGCGCGGTGGTCCATTGGTCGCGGGGGATCAAGCCGACGCTGTATTCGGTGATGTCCCAGCCGTTGACATCGGTGCCGTCGTCGGGACGGCCGAGTTGGCTGACGACGTAGCGGACTTCTGGAAAAGAGGCCATAATTTTGCGGACTTTCTGGGTGATTTTGGCCGATTCGGAGGGGGAAATGGATTGGGGGGCGAAGGTCCGCACCCAGAGGTCGCCTTCATCGAGTTTGGGAAGGAATTCGCTTCCCAAAAAGGAGTAGATGACGGCGCCGGCCGCGAGAAAAATGGCGGCCGCCAGACAGACCGATTTGGGAACGCGCATGGCAAAGGCCAGGGCGGGACGATAGAGGCGCAGCAGCCACCGCACGATCCAGGATTCGTGGGCGGCGATTCTCCCGCGGACGGCAAAACTGGCCAGGGCCGGAACCACGAGGATGGCGAAGAGGGTGCCGGCGATCAGGGCGAAGGTGAGGGTCAGGGCCATGGGCTTGAAGATGCGGCCCTCGACGCGTTGCATGGTGTAGAGGGGGATGAAAGCTGTCAATAATATCGCCTTGGAGAAGAGGATGGGGCGGCCCATTTCGGTGGTCGTTTCGACAATGGCGGCGACGGTGGAGCGGACTTTGCCCTTTCGCTCCTCGAGGATGCGGAGAAGATTTTCCATGATGACGACGGCGGAATCCACGATGATGCCAAAATCAATCGCGCCCATGGAAATGAGGTTGGCGGGGATGCCGCGCAAATCGAGGAAGAGGAAAGCGCCGAGCAAGGCAAAGGGCACGGCCAGGGCGACGACCAGGGCGGAACGCCAGTTGCCCAGCCCCAGAAACAGGAAGAGCACCAGGAGGACCAGGGCGATGCCTTCGATCATGTTGTGGCCGACGGTATGGAGGGTGCGCTGGGTCAGGCCGGTGCGGTCGTAGTATTCGACCAGCTTGACGCCCGGGGGAAGATATTGGGCGTTGATTTGATCGGCCATTTTTTCGATGCGCCGGCAGACGTCCAGCGGGTTCTCGCCGCGCCGCATGACGATGATGTCTTCGGGCACGTCATCTTCGTCATTGGTTCCCTCGGTGCGGCCGACGCGCCCCAGGCGGTTGGCGTGGCCGATGATCACGGCGCCGACATCGCTGATGCGGATGGGGACGCCGTTGACGGTGGCGACGGCAATGTTTTCAATGTCGGCAATGTTATTGACCAATCCCAAGCCGCGGACCACATAGAGTTCGGTGCCGTGCTCGACGTAGGAACCGCCGGCGTTGGCATTGCCGTTGGAGAGGGCGGTGAAGACCTGCGCCAGGTTGAGGCCGTAGGATTTGAGTTTGGCTGGATCAATGAGCACCTGGTATTGCTTGGTCAGCCCGCCAAATGGATTGACATCCACCACTCCGGGCACCGAGCGCATCTTTTTCTCCACCACCCAGTCCTCCAGGGCGCGGAGTTCTTCGGGGGGGAAACCGGGGAAGGCGCGCATGGTGTAGCGATAGACTTCGCCAATGGGGGTGGCATCCGGGGAAAGGGAGGCCTGGGCCGCCGCCGGCAAGGTCACCGTGCCCAGGAGTTGGCTGGCCAGGTTGCGCACGAGGGCGTTGTTGGCGTCATCCTCGAAGACGATGGTGATTTGGGAGAGGCCAAACTCGGAAATGGAGCGCATGGAGACGCGCTTGGGGATGCCATTCAAGACGTTTTCAATGGGGATGGTGACCAGCCGCTCGACTTCTTCGGCGGCGTGGCCTGGAAAGAGGGTGAAGACCTGGATGGTGACATTGGTGACATCGGGATAGGCCTCGACGGGGATGTCGTGGAAGGCCAAAGCCCCGCAGAAGATGAAAACCAGCGTCAACACCACCACGATGGCGCGATTGTGAAGAATCGTGGTGGTGAGGGCGTTGATCATGGGATGCCGGCCGGGTCAGACAATCATGGCGGCGCGTTCAGGAAGAGGGTTCGACCAGGGCCTGGAGCAGGAGCGCCCCTTCGATGACGACTTTTTGACCGGGGCTGACGCCCTGGTAAATGGGAACCTTGTTGTCTTTTTCGACGCCCACTTTGACTTGCTTGCGCACAAAGGCGCCGGGCGCATCTTCGATGAAAACAAACGAATCATCGCCTTTCATGAACAGGGCCTTGGAGGGAACTTCCACGCCCAAGGCCCCCGCCTTGGCCGCATCCTCCACCACATCCACCAGGACATACATCTCGGCTTTGAGTTGTTTGTCCGGATTGTTGACAGTGCCGCGGACTTTAATGGAGCGCGTGCCTGGATCCATGGTGTCCCCGATATGATCCACCACGCCGTCAAAGGTCTTGCCCGGAAAGGAACGGGAGAAGATTTGCAGTCGCTGGCCCGGTTGCAGGGCGGGGAGGTCGGACTCGGCCACATCGAGTTGGAGCCACAGCTTGGCCGGGTCGCTGACTACGAAGCTGGGCGCGAACAAAGCGGGGGCGTTGGCCAGCATCAGATCGGGGCGGAGTTCCTGGCCGGGGTTGATGTTCTTGTCCACCAGCACTCCGGCGATGGGGCTGCGCAACAAGTAGAGGGAATTGGTGCTTTGGTCGCTTCCCCCGTAATTGGCCAGCACCGCCTCCGCCCGGTCGCGCTCCGCCACGGCGGCCACGTAGGCGGCTTGGGCCGCCTCGACATCCTTTTGGGCCGCCGCGCCGTGATCGAACAACTCGCGGGCGCGGGAGCAGGCCTTGTCCGCCGCGGCCAGATTGCCCACGGCCGTGCGGGCGTTGGCCAGGGCCAGGGCCAGGTCCGGGGAATCCAACTCAGCCAGCGGGGCGCCCTTGGCAATCGGCTGGCCCAGATCGGCCAGAAGGCGGGTGACCCGTCCGGCCACGGGAGTGAACACTCCCACGGTGGTGTCTTCATTCCAGTAAAGGCGGCCGGTGACGTGGGTGACGGCTTTGGTGCGGGCTTGAGCTGCTTGCACTGAAATGGAAGCCAATTGCGGAGCGTTGGTTTCAAACGTCACTTTCTCCCCCTGCACTTTGGGCGGAGGCGGGGGTTGGAAAACCACGGACTGCTCCCTGCCGCATCCCACCAATCCAATGACCGCCAATAGACTGAGCCATTTCGACAGGCCGGCGGAGCGGGAGATGACGCGGGGATTGGGATTAGGATTAGGATTGGGATTGGGAGGGGATTTGGACAGGGCTGGCGCGGGGCGGAAGTCTCGGGAGGATGGGGCCGTTGTGCTGTCACTTATTGTGTTCATCTTGGAGACTTGCCTCATTTGTCGCGTTCCATTAATTCGGTTTCCGGGAGAACATTCCGGGCCGCCACCAGGTCGGCGATGGCGCCGGTGGTGTCGGACATGGCCTGGACGGTGGCCAGGCGAATGTCGTTGTCGGTGCGCTCAGCGTCGAGCAGGGCCAACAAGGCGGCGCCGCCCTTGTCATAGGCGAACTGAACGGACTTGAGAACCTGGGCGGATTTTGGGGCGGTGACGTCGCGATAACGGGTCCAGCGCGCGGAGGCTTCGTCGTATTCCACCTGGGCGGTGGCAATGTCCGCCATGGCCTGCGTCCGGGCTTTGCCCAGGGCCTGCTCGAATTGAGCGACGCCGGCTTGGGCGGCTTGGATGTTGCCCCGGTTAAGGTTCCAAAGAGGCAGAGGAAAGGACAGGCCCATGAGAAAAGTGTCCACGGGGGGACCGTTGTCAGGCGGGTTGTGTTCGACGCCGATGGTAAGGGTGGGGTCTGGAATGCGCAAAGCCCTCTGTAATTGCAGTTGCGCCTTGCCGCCGCGCAAATCGGCCTCCGCCGCCAGCACGTCCGGCCGGGCGGCCTGGGAATTTGTGGCGGGGAGAGGCGGGGTCCAGTCGGCGACTAATCTATCCAGGGAATCTGCGGGGGTCCAATCGCCCTTGGGGGCGCGCTCGCCCATGAGGATTTCCACCCCGATGCGGGCTTGCACCGCGGCGGCTTCGGCGGATTTGGCTTGGAGTTCATATTGTTCGGCGTTGATTTGGATCTGCTTCATGTCGGAGTCGGAGAGGTCTCCGGCTTTATTGCGTTCGGCGGCGATGGCGGCCTCCCGCAGCAGAAGGGCGGAGGATTGGTTGAGAATTCGCACGTTTTCCCCGGCCAGCAAGGCGGCGAGGTAAGCCTTGGTCACGCCCTGGTCCAGGGTGCGTTTGGCGTCATAGAAACGGGCCTTGGCGCCGATGACGCCGGCGCGGCCGGCCGCCTGGCGGTTTTTGCGTTTGCCGGCAATCTCCATCAACTGGCTGACGGCGGCGATGCTGTCGTAATTGCGGTCGCCGATGCCGTTGCCCATGCTGGTGGAGCCGGCATGGGTGCCGATTTTTGCGATGGAGAGGGAAGCGGTCGGGTTGGGGAACTCCTTGGCAACGAGCAATTGCGCCGTGGCAGCGTCCACGCCGCTTTTGGCCGCCAGCAAGTCCCAGTTTCTTTGGAAGGCAACTTCTTTGGCCTGGGCCAGGCTCAAAATTCGCGCGCCGAAGTCTGAGTTGGTCCCCCATGGCTGGGCCGGGGCATTGGTTTGGGCCGCCGCGCCAAAACCGAGACAACCGAGCAAAGAGCAGAGCCTCCAAAAAGTCAGACAGTTCATTAAGCAGCGCTTCATGACATGAACAGAGCGATCCGTGAAAAAGCACGCCATCGGATGGTCAGAGAGCGTCTTCCCCCTTTTCTTCGGTGCGAATGCGGACCGCTTCAACAATAGGGGTAACGAAAATCTTCCCATCGCCAATCTTGCCGGTTTTGGCGGCCAGCACGATGGCTTTGAGAGCCGCATCCACCGCGGAGTCCGGCAGCACGATATCTATTTGGAGCTTGGGCAAAAAATCGGCCGTGTATTCGCTCCCGCGGTAGAGTTCGGCGTGGCCCTTTTGGCGGCCGAACCCTTTGACCTCGTGCACCGTCATCCCTTCTATGCCGAGATGATGCAGGGCGTTTTTGACTTCCTCCAACCGGAACGGTTTGATGATGGCCTCAATTTTTTTCATGAGATGGCCAAGAATATCACCCGGAACAACCGGAGCAATCTCAAAAGGCCCGCAGGTGCAGGAGATGAATCCGATTTTTTCTTATTGACTGTGGTGCCGGAGCACACCGGGATCAGGCGGGAGTTCAGCCGTTTTGAATTGCCCGATCCATTGGTTGATTCAATACCAACCCGGAAAGCGCAAGCGGTTCCTGACAAAGGAGTAATCCAGGCTGGTAATGGAAGTGGAAGCGCCCGGCATTCCTTCCATGGTGCTGCCCTTGGCCGCGCTGAGTCCATCGCTGATGATGAAAGAGTCTATCCATCTATGGGACTCAACATGGGCATCGGCGAACCCCCAGGTGTCCACGTCCACATGGTACATGGCGAGAGGGTCCTGCCATGTAAAGGTACCGGGATTAGTGCCATTAAGCTGCCAATTAACGACCCAAGTGCCTTCGTTGTATCCGCGCCAATCAACGTCTTCGACGGTGACAAAGGTCATGGCAGGGGCAATGACGTCCGCGGTTTTTTCGCAGCTATTCCCCATCCCCCAGTAATCGTTAACAGGGTCGCCGGCGAAGTTTTGTGATTTGGAATAACTCTGGTAGGCATAGCCTTGGCCCGGGGGGTCCGCCACCCGGGTATCGCCAGGGCAATGGAAGATCGCGACGTTTTTAACGTAAACAAAAATGAGAGAGTTGGTCAGGGCTTGAACGCAATCGGCGTAGGCCTCCGCTGTGGTAAGCCCGCTGAAGGGCGCAGCGGCCGGGCCCACATAATAGCCGCCCCCATTGTAGGTGATGTCCCCGTTGACATACGGCAAATAGGTATTGCGGTAATCGTCGGCGTACATGACGAGAGCCAAACCGAACTCCTTCTGATTGTTGATGCAGGTGGTTTGCTGGGCTTTCTTTTTGGCGTTGGCCAGCACGGGCAGGAGCAGCGCGGCCAGGATGGCGATGATGGCGATGACGACGAGCAGTTCGATCAACGTGAAGCCTGGCGTCCAGGAACCGTTGCCAGGGCGGCAACCCCGGGCCGGGCGGAGGAGCCGGGGATCGCGAGAGCGGGAGGCCTGGTTGGGGCGGAGGAAAAGGTTCATGCCTCAGATTAAGCATAACCCGCGTTGTTTTCAAGTCATTCTTTTCCACCCGGCCGATGTCTAGGGAGATTCTTCGACGGCGCCGGAAGGACCGGGAAGCGGGGACGGGGCCGGCTGGACGAGCTTGCCGTAGCGCGGGATTTCCGGGAAAAACCAGCAGACGGCCAGCACCACGAGGATGGTGGCGACGCCGCCCGAGACCACGGAAAAAACCGGGCCGGCGTAAAAGCTGACGAGGCCGGACTCGAATCCGCCCAGGTTGTTGGAGGCGTCTATGAATAGATTATTGACAGATGAGACGCGGCCGCGCATCTCGTCGGGGGTAAGGAGTTGGACGGAGGTGTGGCGGACGATGATGCTGATGTTGTCCGCCATGCCGCAGGCGCAGAGCATGATCATGGAGAGCCAAAAGAACCGCGAGAAGCCAAAGCCGATGGTGGCCAGGCCGAAGATGGCCACGGCGAAAACCAAGGCGCGCCCGGCTTTGGCGAGGGGCGGGCGGTGGGCCACGATGAGGGCGGAAAGAACCGAGCCCGCCGGAAGGGCGGCGCGCAAGAGGCCAAGCCCCTGCGGGCCGGCATGGAGGATGTCCTTGGCATAAATGGGCAGGAGCATATCGGCCCCGCCGAACAAGACGGCAAAGAGGTCCAGGGTGATCATGCCGAGGATGGTGCGATGGTTGAAGACAAATTTAAACCCGCCCAAAAGCGTGTTGAGGGAAAGCGGCTCTTTGGGGGCGGGCTTCTGAGGCGCGCGGATCAAGGAAACCAGCGTCAGGCAGGCCAGGGCGGCAAAGGCATTGAAGAGATAGACGCTGACGGCGCTTTTGAAGAGGGCAATCATCGCTCCGCCGGCGGCCGGGCCGGTGACGGCGGCGAATTGAAATGTGCTGGAGTTCCAGTTGACGGCGAGGGGGAACTGATCGCGGGAGACCAACAGCGGGAGAAAGGAGGCACCGGCGGACCAATTGAAGGTGCGCGCGCCGCCGGAAAGCAGGAGGCAAAAGTAAACCCAATAAACCTGCCCGTGCGTCCATGGAACCGCGGCCCACTTCCAAGAGACCAGCGCCAAGCCGAGGGAGGCGGCGGCCATGACTCCCAGCGTGGCCATGATGATGCCTTTGCGGCTGCGGGTGTCGGCCAAATGGCCGGCGGGCAGGGTCATGGCCAGCATGGGCAGGAATTGGGTGAGGCCGACGATCCCGAGGGCCAGGGCGGACCTTGTGCGCTCGTAGAGTTCCCAGCCAACCGCCACGGTGAGCATTTGCTGGCCAAAAGTGGCGATGAAACGCCCCAGAATGTAAAAGAAGAAATTGGGATTACGCAGGATGGCGCAGGGGCTGGTCTGTGTTTCCAAGATCAAGCTCCAAATTTGTCAAACATCAAGGCGTTGGCCTGCATGAGGCGGATCAAGAATTTGGCCTCGAAGACACCCAGGGAACCGATGTTGGCGCCGGTTTCGGTGAAGCGGTTGAGTTTGTCGGAGCCGGAGCGCGGGGAAAGGAGCAAGACGGGCTGGGGATGCCAGGAATGGCCCTTGATGGCGCAGGGGGTGGAATGATCGCCGGTGATGACCAGCACATCGGGCTGCTTTTGGAGGAGGATCGGCAGGGCGGCGTCGAAATCCTCGATGGCCTTGGTCTTGGCAGAGAAATTGCCGTCCTCGCCATACATGTCGGTGTATTTGTAGTGGATGAAGAAATAGTCGAAGTTGTCGAATTCGGCGAGGTAACGCTGGAATTGTTCGGCGATGGTTTGGGGGCCTTGAAGGAGGGTCATGCCGACCAGTTGGGCCAGGCCTTTGTACATGGGATAAACGGCCAGGCAGGCGGGCTTGAGACTGTAACGCTCTTGAAAGAGCGGAATGGCGGGCCGATGGGCGATGCCGCGCAAGAGGAAGCCGTTGGCCGGATGTTTTCCGGCCAGGACGGGGAGGGCCTTGCGGTAGAATTCGGCCACCAGGGCGGCGGTCTTTTGTTGTTTGGCGGACTTGGGATTGACCGGTTTGGCCACCGGCACCCGGACGCCTTCGCGATTGGGGTCGGCATCGGTGAGCGGGCCTTCCAGACCCGGCGCGCGAAAGAGGACGACAAAGCGATGGCCTTTGCCCGGTTTGATGATGATTTGGGCCGGGCCGATTTTTTTGACTTTGCTGGAAAGCAGGGCGCAGAGTTCTTCGGTGACTTTGGTTTCAACGCGGCCGGCGCGGCGGTCGGTGACGATGCCGTTTGGGGCGAGGGTGCAGAAATTGGCGCGGGCGGCAATGTCGCCGGGTTTCAATTCCAGGCCCAAGCCCAGGGCTTCGATGACGCCGCGGCCCACCTCGTATTCGAGAGGATCGTAACCAAAGAGGCCCAGATGCCCCGGCCCGCTGCCGGGAGTGATGCCGGGAGCCACGGGGATCATGCGCCCCTGGGCGCCGAGACGGGCCAGGGGGTCGAGGTTTGGCGTGTTGGCGGCTTCCAGGGGGGTGAGAAAGTTTTGTTCCTTGGTGGCCAGATCGCCCAGGCCGTCGAGAACGACGAGGACGATTTTGGCTTTGGTCTTGACGGTCAGTTTTGAATAAAGATGGTCGAGGTTCATAAGCATAGGAATTTCCCTGCGCGGGAATGATGCGGCCAAGGCGGCGCGGCGTCAAGGGTCCAGAAGCGGGGCCTTGTGAAAGCCCGGCCAGGCTTTTATCTTGCGCCGCAGCGCCTGGCGTGAACGCGGGTCTCCAAGGGCAGGGCATTACCCCCCGCGGGACGCCGACCGTGAAGGGAGAGGCGCCATTGGGCCAAGGGCAATTTGAGAAAGCCTTTGCCATGGTTTTTTTCCTGCCGTATTTGTTAGGAATGACTGAAATCGAAGAGCAGGTTTTGGAGTCGTTGCTGGAAATGGAGCGGGCCGTGGAAGGAATGGCCGGCGCCAAAACCAGGCCCGATTTGCGGGCCATTTTTGAGCGGCTGGACCGGCTGGCGCAGCGCCTGCCGCCCTCCACCGAGCCGATGCTGCTGCATTACCTGGACAGGAAGAGCTATCAAAAGGCGCGGGTTTTTCTCCAAGAATTGGCGGCCCGCTGATTTTTCCCCTCATGCTCGACGACACCATCGCGGCCATCGCCACGCCTCTTGGCGAAGGGGGCCTGGCGGTGATCCGGCTCTCCGGGCCGCGGGCGCTGGCCATTGCCGAAGCCAGTTTCCGCGCCGCCGGCAAATCGCGGCCGCCCCTTTCGGCGGCGCCGACGCACACGGTTCATTTTGGCCGCATCGCACGGGGCGGCCAGGCGGTGGACGAAGTGCTGCTGAGCGTGCTGCGCGCCCCGCGAACGTTCACGCGGGAGGACGTGGTGGAAATCAGTTGCCACGGGGGCCTGCTGCCGGCGCGGCTGGTGCTGGAAACGCTGCTGGAAAACGGAGCGCGCCTGGCCGAGCCCGGGGAATTCACCCGCCGCGCCTTTCTCAACGGGCGGATGGACCTGGCCCAGGCCGAAGCGGTGGCCGATTTGATCCACGCGCGCACCGAACTGGCGCTGGCGGCCGCGCAGGAACAACTGGCGGGCAAACTTTCCCAGCGCATCAACCTATTGCGGGACGATCTGATGAAGATACTGGCCCACGTGGAGGCGCACATTGATTTTCCCGACGAAGACATCGGGCCGGACACGCGGGAGGGCCTGATGGCGCGCCTGCGGGCGGCGCTGGCGTTCATGGACCAATTGCTCCGCACGGCCAATGAAGGGCAGATCCTGCGGCGGGGCATCCGGGCCGCCATCGTCGGCAGGCCCAACGCCGGCAAATCGAGCCTGCTCAACCAGCTTCTGGGCCGCGACCGGGCCATCGTCTCGCCGATTCCGGGCACGACCCGCGACACGATCGAGGAGACGGCCAACATCCGCGGCCTGCCGATTTTATTTATTGACACGGCCGGTTTGCGCGAGGCCGGCGGGGAAATCGAACGGGAGGGCGTCCGCCGCAGCCGGGCGAGCCTGGCCGGGGCGGAGTTGATTTTGCACGTGCTGGACGGCTCGGAGCCGCTGCTGCCCGCCGACGCGGGCCATCTGGCCGAGTTGGCCGGCAAACCGCGCATTCTGGTGCGCAACAAAGTGGATTTGCCGCGCCGGCTGGAACTGCCGGCGCCGCTGGAGGCGGTGGATGTCTGCTGCCTGACCGGCCAGGGGGTCGAGGCGTTGAAGGACGCCATCAAGGAGCGGGTCTGGGCGGGGGAAATTCGGGCGGAAATGTTGGAGGTGATGATCAACGCGCGGCATCAGGACGCGTTGCGGCGGGCGCGCAAGGCGGCGGAGCTGGCGGTGGGGGAGCTGGCGGGCAACCTGAGCCTGGAACTGGCGGCGGTGGATTTGCGCATCGCGGCCAACGCCGTTGGGGAAATCGTCGGCAAGACGACGACTGAAGACCTGCTGGACACCATCTTCAGCCAATTCTGCATCGGCAAGTGAAAATCCGAACCACCCAGTGATCCCATACATAAAAGGCAACGCCGCATCCAGCCCCGCCGGTCCGGCCTTGGGCGTCAAGTGGAAGGTCCCCGGCTTGCCGGACTGGTGCCTTCTGCTGTTGCTGCTGGCGGGCGTGCTGGCCGCCTATCAACCCACGCAGCACGCCGGTTATGTCTGGGACGACGATGTTTACGTGACCCGGAACCAACTGCTGACCGCGCCGGACGGGTTGCGCCGCATCTGGTTCTCGCTCGATTCGCCCTCGCAGTATTTTCCACTGACCTACACGGTGCTGCGCGTGGAGCGCAAGCTCTGGGGCTTGAACCCCGCCGGCTACCACGCCGCGAACGTGCTTTTGCACGCCCTGAACGCCGTGCTGCTGTGGCGCCTGCTCCGGCGGCTGGCCATCCCCGGCGCCTGGCTCGGCGCGGCCCTCTTCGCCTTGCATCCGGTCAATGTGGAATCGGTCGCCTGGATCACGGAATTGAAAAACATTCTCTCCCTTCTTTTCTATCTCCTGGCGATGCGGGCGTGGGTCGAATTTATTGAGGACGCGCCGGCGCACCGGGTCCGGTTTTACCTTTTGTCCCTGCTCTGCGCCGCCCTGGCGCTGTGCGGCAAGACCACCGCCTGCACGCTGCCCGCGGCGCTGGCGTTGCTGCTCTGGCTGCAAGGCAAACCGGTGGAGGGCCGGCGGCTCTGGCAGATCGCGCCCTTCGTTTTGCTGGGCCTTGGGATGGGCCTGGTATCGGTCTGGTGGGAGCGTCATCACCAATACGCCGTCGGGGCGGCGTTTGGCGTTGGCCTGCTAAGCCGGTTTCTGATCGCCAGCCGCGCGCTCTGGTTTTACGCCGGGAAGCTGATTTGGCCGGTTCATCTGGCTTTCATCTATCCGCAGTGGAAAATCAATCCCCACGATCCCGCGGCCTGGGGATGGCCGGCGGCCACGGCGCTGCTGGCCCTGGCGGTCTGGCGCGCCCGGTTCTTCTTCGGGCGGGCGGTGGCGGGCGCGCTCCTTTTTTACGCCGCCGCGCTGAGTCCGTTGCTGGGCTTCATCATGGAGTACACGTTCCGCTACACGTTTGTGGCCGATCATTACCAGTATATCGCCGCCATCGCGCCGTGCGCGCTGGCCGGGGCCTGTGTGGCAAAGCTGCCGTGGCCGCGCGCCTGGGCGGGGATGGTTCTGCCGGGCGCATTGGTGGCCGCGGGTCTGCTGTTGACCCTGGGGCTGTTGACGCGGCAACAGTGCGGCAATTACGCGGACAATGAGACCTTGTGGCGGGCGACCCTGGCGGAAAACCCCGGCGCGGCCATCGCCCACAACAACCTTGCCGGCGCCTTGTACGCGAAGGGGAAGACGGATGAGGGCATCGCGCTTTCCCGCACGGTCCTGGAGACCGACCCCGACAACGTCAGCGCGCACAACAATCTGGGCTTTGGCCTGCTGAAGAAGGGGCGGATGGAGGAAGCCCTCCCGCATTTTCAAAGGGCGCTGGCGCTCGAGCCGGGCAATCCGCACGCGTACTACAACCTGGGCCTGGCGGGCTTGGACCGGGGCGATTTCACCAACGCGATCCCGTGGTTTGAGAAGGCGATTGCGCGTGAACCCGAATACCCGGAAGCGTGGTGCAATCTGGCTTTCGCCTTTCTGCGCGCCGGCCGCTCCGGCGAAGCCATGGCCGCGGATGAGAAGGCTTTGGCGCTGGATCCCGACTACGCCCTGGCGCACAATGATCTGGGCAGCCTGCTCCTGCAGGCGGGACGGGCCGGGGAGGCCCTGCCTCATTTCCAACGCGCGGCGGCCTTGCAGCCCGCCTTTGCCGAAACGCAATACAACATGGGGGAGGCCCTGCTGGTCCTCGGCCGCCGCAACGAAGCGGTGGAGCATTACCGGCTGGCGCTGAAAATGCGGCCCGATTTTGCGCCGGCCGCCAACCGCCTGGCCCAACTGCTCCGCGCTCCCAACCCCGGCCCCTGAAGACGGAGTTCAACGGCTGAAGTCTTCCAGAGCTTTGCGCACCTCCTGGTCGGTGGTCTGCTCAAAATCTTCGTACCATTGGCCGACGGCGTGGAAATCTTCCGGCGCCTGAAGGCAGACGGCCTCGTCCACTTCCTGGCGCAATTGCGCCAGCGTGTCGCGCGCCGCCACCGGCACGGCGGCCACGATGCGGGCCGGCTGCCGCAGTCGGGCGGCCATGACGGCGGCGCGCATCGTGGCCCCCGTGGCCAGGCCGTCGTCCACCAGAATAATTGTGCGGCCGCGCAAATCGGGCAGTCGGCGGCGTCCGTAGGCCTCTTCTCTCCTTTCCAACTCGTTGCGTTCCCGCTGGATGACCTCCTCCAAAACCCGCCGGGGGATGTGGCAGGACTTGAGCAGCGCCTCGTTGAAGACACAGACTCCGCCGCTGGCCACCGCGCCCATGGCCAGTTCTTCGTGGCCTGGCACGCCCAGTTTTCGGACCAGGAAAACATCCAATGGCGCCTCCAATCCCGCGGCCACTTCCCGCGCGACGATCACTCCTCCGCGCGGCAACCCCAGGACGATCACGTCCTCGCGCTTGACGTAGCTTCCCAATTTTCCGGCCAGCAGGCGCCCGGCTTCCGCGCGATTTTGGAATTTAAAGCTCATGCAAAACCTGGGATCAGACCAGTTTGAGCTTGGGCAAGTCCTGCAAATCAATCAAACCGACTGGTTGGTGGCGGGAGTTGACCACGATGAGGTCGTCAATGTTGCGCTGGTTGAAGATTTTCAGGGCCTCGACGGCAAGGGCGTCGTCGCGCACACAGACCGGGTGGCGAGTCATGACGCTGGCGAGGGTGGCGGCCAGGGCGGCGCCCTCGCGAGATTCTTCGGCGATGCGGCGGCGGAGATCGCCATCGGTGAAAACGCCAGTCAGCTTGCCGCGTTTGTTGATAACGGCGACGCTCCCGGACTTGGCGCGCACCATCAGGAAAAGGGCCTCTTTGACGGTCAATTGCTCGCCGGCCACGGCGTTGCGTTCGCCGGAGCGCATGATGTCGCGGATGGTGAGAAGGAGGGCGCGGCCAATGGCGCCGGAGGGATGGTGTTTGGCGTAGTCCTTTTCCCCGAAGCCGCGGGCCTGCACCACGGCCATGGCCAGGGCGTCACCCATCACCAGCATGGCGGTGGTGCTGGAAGTGGGGGCCAGGTTGAAGGGGCAGGCTTCGCGGGGGACTTTGATGTTGAGCACCACGTCGCTGTATTTGGCGAGCGTGGATCTGAGGGCGCCGGTGAGGGCGATGATTTTGACCGAAAACCGTTTGAGCGATGGAAGAAGGTTGAGCAACTCCTCCGAAGCGCCTGAATAGCTCAACGCCAAGACCACGTCGCCGTCATTGACCAGGCCGAGGTCGCCGTGGAGGGCGTCCACGGTGTGCAGGACGACGCTGGTGGAACCGGTGCTGGTGAAGGTGGCGGCGATCTTGTGGCCGACGTTGCCGGATTTGCCGACGCCGACGACAATGATCTTGCCCCGCTGCTTGAGGGATTCGACGAGGATTTCGACGGCAGCGGAGAAAGATGGGTCCAATTGCGCCCGCACGGCTTTGAGGGCCTGGAGTTCGATGTCGAAGACTTTGTGGGCGCGAGCCAGATGATTCATGGGATGAGGGTGCCAGCCCGCGGCGCCATTTTCAATCTCGACTTGCCGGCCTGGAGGGGGGATGTTGAACCGGCTGCACCCAGCCGGTTTCGGATGAGAACTTATGCCCTGATCTGCTGTCTGATTGCGCCCGGATTTGTTTTCGCGCAACCGGGGACGCCCCCGCCCCCGGTGGAAAAAGCCGCCCGCGCCTGCAACGGCTTTGGGTTTAAATTGCTGGCGGAAAGCCGGAAATCGCTTCCCGGCGGCAACGTTTTTCAAAGCCCGGTTGGGCTGGCGCTGGCATTGGGGATGGTCGAAAACGGCGCCAAAGGGGAGACGCTGAGCCAAATGGCCCAAACGCTGCAACAGGAAGGCGCCGGGCTGGACGAGATAAACGGGGCCAATAGATTGCTGCTGGGCCAGTTGTTGGCGCCGGGCCAGAAATGCGCATTGGAAATCGCCAACGGCATTTGGACGCAGGAGGGCGCAAACATCAAAGCAGCCTTTGTCTCCAGCGCGCAGAACACGTATCAGGCGGAAGCGGCCAGCGCGGATTTCGCGGACGCGGCCACGGTGAAGGCCATCAACGATTGGGTGAGCGAGAAAACGCATGGCAAGATTCCATCCATGGTCACCGCGCCGCTGGAGCGGGATTTGCGCCTGATCGTGCTGGATGCGATCTATTTCAAAGGCGCCTGGGCGGTCCCCTTCGACAAAAAGTTGACTCGCGACCTGCCTTTCAACCTGGCGGACGGCACTTCCGTGCCGCATCCCCGAATGAGTCAGACGGGCCGGTTCGGCTATTATGAGAATGCCGCTTTTCAGGCCGTGCTGCTGCCTTATGCGGGGCGGCAAATCAGTTTGGTCGTCCTGCTGCCAAAAGAAGGCCTGGACAAGTTTTCCCAGGAATTGACGCTGGAGAACTGGGAGCAATGGATGGCCCAATTCAAGTCCAGGCAGGGTACGGTGGAAGTGCCGAGGTTCAAGCTGGAGAACCAGTATGACCTGAACAACCAATTGGCGGCCGTGGGAATGCCGCGCGCGTTCACCAGGCAGGCGGACTTTGGCGGCATCTCCGGCGAGGGCTTGTTGATCAGTTGGGTCCGGCAAAAAACTTATGTGGAGGTGAATGAGGAGGGAACAGAAGCCGCCGCGGTCAGCGGCGTCGGGATTCGCCCCACCGTCGTGCCGCGGGAAACGGCGCCGCCCTTCACGATGATTGTGGACAGGCCGTTTTATGCGGCGATCCGGGATAACCGGACCGGGACCATTCTATTTCACGGGGCGATTTTCGATCCGCGATAGGTTTCGGCCAGCAAGGAGACTTGGATGGGGCAAATGGAATTCATCGGCGTGGTAGGAACTGCGCACCATCGGGCCGCTGGCGACGTGGATAAAACCCATCCGCCCGGCCAGGTCTTTGTAAGCGGCGAACCGGGCCGGCGAAACGAACGCCACCACCGGCAGATGGCGGAGGGTTGGCTGGAGGTATTGGCCCAGGGTGAGAATATCGCAGCCGGCGCGGCGCAAATCCATCATGGCGGCACAGACTTCCTCCTGGCTTTCCCCCAACCCCAGCATCAAGCCGGATTTGGTATAAATGGATTCTCCGCGCCGGGCTTTGACTTTGCCCAGCACGCTGAGCGAGCGATCGTAAGTGGCGCGGTGCCGCACGCGGGGCGTGAGACGCCGGACAGTTTCCAAATTGTGATTGTAGATGTCGGGGCGGGCGGAGAGCACGGCGTCGAGGGCGAGATCGTTGTCAAGAAAATCGGGCACCAGGACTTCAATCACCGTTCGGGGATTGAGGCGGCGGATATTCTCGACGGTTTGGCGGAAGTGGTCCGCGCCGCCGTCGGGCAGATCGTCGCGGGCCACGGCGGTGACGACGACGTGCCGGAGCCTGAGGCGGCGGGTGGCTTCGGCGACGCGGGCGGGTTCGTCGGATTCCAGCGGGAGCGGCCTGGCGGTATGGACGGCGCAAAAGCCGCAGGCGCGCGTGCAGTGATCGCCGGCGATCATGAAAGTGGCGGCGCCCTTGCTCCAGCATTCCCAATGGTTGGGGCATTTGGCGCTTTGGCAGACGGTGTGGAGGTGGAGTTCTTCGAGGAGGGCGCGGGTCTGGCCGAAGCTCTGGCGGGTGGGCAACTGGAAGCGCAGCCAATCCGGCAGGCGCGGGCGGGGCTTGGGCGGTGTGTCAATCGTGTTCATCTTCAAATTGCTTCCAGAATCGTGCCAGTTGGTCGGTGTCAAAGTCCGCCAGAATCCGCCCGTCCACGTCGAGGACCGGCGCGAGTGTCTGGCCGGACAGTTGGCGCATTTCCTTGCGGCCGGCGCGGTCTGCCGCGACGTCAATCACATCATAACGAATGCCTTTTTGGTCAAGCCAGTCCTGGGCCTGGCGGCACCACCCGCACCCCGGCTTGACAAACAGACGAATATGTTCGGGTTTCATCTCCAAGAATCAACATAAACTTGAAACGGTGGATTTTGAAATTTAAAACTGGTTGCTTGAAAAGGGTTTATTGAAAGAGTACGAAGCGTTGACGAGCGTGACGGTCGTGAGGGACCCAAACCGATTTGCCTTGCGCCAAGCCATTTGCGCCATTATCAGTAAAAAACCGCCCCGGCTGGTGGCGGGCTGCCAAAAAATGAAACTGTGAAAACAATGATTTCTGTCATTCCCAGGGTCTGGCGGCTGGCGGTGGCCAGCCCAATGATCGCCCTTTGTCTGGCAAGCCGCAGCGGGCAGGCCGCCACCCCCAACGACTCCCCCCGCCAGCGGCTTCTGATGGACTTGGGCTGGAAGTTCCAATTGGGCGACAATTGGGGCACTGGCGAACGCCTGGACAAAGCCGGCCAAAGCACCGGCCCCGCCAGCCCCAATTTCAACGATCTGGCCTGGCGCCCGGTCAACCTTCCGCACGATTGGGCCGTCGAACTGCCCTTCGATTCAAAAGCTGACGCCTCCCACGGTTTCAAACCAGTCGGGCCAGGATTCCCCGGCACCAGCGTCGGGTGGTATCGCCGCTCTTTTCCATTGCCCGCGGAGGACAAGGACAAACGGCTCTGGCTGGAGTTGGACGGCGCTTTTCGCGATTGCCGCATCTTCCTGAACGGCTATCTGATCGGCCATTTCGAGAGCGGCTACAACACCTTCCGCTACGACATCACCGATGTGGCCAACTCCGGCGGCAGGAATGTGCTGGCGGTGCGCGTGGATGCTTCCCAAACGGAGGGCTGGTTCTACGAAGGGGCGGGGATCTACCGTCACGTCTGGCTGATCAAGACCAGCCCCCTGGCCATTGCCGAGGATGGAACATTCGTCTATGCCCAGTTCCCCAACAACCTTCCCCAAGGCCCCGCCACGATCCAGATTGAAACTCAAATTCGCAATTCCCAAAACAAGTCCGCGGACGCGACGGTGCAATGCCGCATTCTTGACCCGGACGGAAAGGAAGTTGCCAGCACCGCGCAAACCGCCGCTTTCGGGGCCTTCTCGCTCCAAACCTTGATGCAATCGGCGCAGGCGGCCGCGCCCAGGCTGTGGTCGCCGGAAACGCCGCGCCTCTACAAGCTGGTCACGACCGTGACTTGCGGGGGCGTGACGGTTGACCGGACGGAAACAGAATTTGGCATCCGCACGCTGGTTTTTGACGCGGACAAGGGTTTCCTGCTCAACGGCCAGGCTTATGAAATCAAAGGGACCTGCAACCATCAGGACCACGCGGGAGTGGGGGCGGCGCTGCCCGACGCGCTGCAGTATTTCCGCATCGCCCGCCTGAAGGAGATGGGCGGCAACGCCATTCGCACCGCGCACAACCCGCCGACGGCCGAATTGCTCGAAGCCTGCGACCGGCTGGGCATGTTGGTGATGGATGAAAACCGTCTCCTGGGCAGCGACTCGCGCAATCTGGGCCGCCTGGAACGTCTGGTCCGCCGCGACCGGAATCATCCCAGCATCTTTATTTGGTCGCTGGCCAACGAGGAGACCGAAGAGGCCTCCGCCACGGCGGGCCGCATCACCACGACGATGCAGGAATTGGTTCACCGGCTCGACCCGGCGCGGCAATGCACCTGCGCGTGCGACATGGGCAATGTTTTTACCGGGATGAACCAGGTGATTGACGTCCGCGGCTGGAACTACCACTTCAACGACGCGGATAGTTACCATCGAGATCATCCCACCCAGCCGAATATCGGGACCGAACAAGGGAGCACGGTCTCCACGCGCGGCATCTACGCCAATGACAAGACGCTGGGATATGTGAGCGCTTACGATGAAAACACGCAACCCTGGAGCAGCACCGCGGAGGCCTGGTGGACGTATTTTGCGGCCCGCCCATGGCTATCGGGAGGCTTTGTTTGGACCGGGTTCGATTACCGCGGCGAGCCTACGCCCTATGGCTGGCCGTGCATCAACTCACACTTTGGGGTGATGGACACCTGCGGATTTGCCAAGGACAATTTCTATTATTACCAGGCGTGCTGGAGCGACCGCCCGGTCGTCCACCTTTTGCCCCATTGGAATTGGTCCGGGAAAGAAGGCCAGGACATAGACGTTCGCTGCTACAGCAACTGCGAGGAGGTCGAACTATTGCTCAACGGCCAAAGCCTGGGCCGCAAGCCGATGCCCAAGAATTCACATTTGCAATGGATGGTTCAGTACGCGCCCGGCGCGCTGGCGGCCCGGGGTTACAAGGGTGGCCGGCAGGTTGCGGAGGATAAAGTCCAAACTACCGGCGCCCCCGCCGCCGTGGGCCTTTATACCGAGGACCGCGGGCGCTCCGGGGTAAAGGCAGACGGCGAAGACCTGAGCATCATCACCGTGGCCGTGCAGGACGCCCAGGGCCGCACGGTGCCGGTTTCGGAAAACCTGATCAAATTTGAGCTCAGCGGCCCCGGCAAAATCATCGGCGTGGGCAACGGGGACCCCAGTTCCCACGAACCGGATGTTTATCCTGCCATCCCCCACCGCCATACTGTAGATGTGACGGATTGGCGATTCGAGCGCGTCGAAAACACAACCAATGCCGGCGCGCGCCCCGAAGTCGGGGAAAAGTTCGACGACAGCTCGTGGAAAAAAGGCGACGTCACCACCGAAACAGGCCCGCTGCAACCCCATCAATCCGCCATTTACCGCACCCGCTTTGTTGGCTCCCGGGACATGCTCGACTCCGAGAGCATTCTCCTGAACTTCGGCATGATTGATGACGAGGGCTGGGTCTATGTCAATGGCCGCTTTGTTGGAGAATCACACGACTGGGCCGCCCAACCCTCCTTTGAGGTTCGGAAAGAACTCCACGCAGGCACAAACACAGTCGTCGTGGCGGTCAAGAACAACGAAGGCTCCGGCGGGGTGAACAAAGGGGTGACGTTGAGCATTGCCGACAAGCTCCCGCCTCCGCAATGGCAGCGCCATGTATTTAACGGCCTGGCCCAAGTGATCGTGCAAGCTGGAACGGAGCCGGGGAAAATCCAGCTCACCGCCCGCTCCGAGGGCCTAGCGACGGCCCTCCTGGATATTGCGGCCCAGCCGTCCCCGCCCCGCCCCGCGGCGCCTTAATCCGCCGGCAGAGCCGGCGCCAAACCTGTTGGCGCACTACCCCTGCCCAAGTTTCTTCGACTTCTCGGTGGCGGCACGGACGGCGCTCATTAAAACGGCGCGGATTTTTCCTTTTTCCAATTCATGAAGTCCTTCGATGGTCGTGCCGCCAGGGCTGGTGACCATGTCTTTGAGCGCGCCGGGATGCAGGCCCGTTTCCAAGACCATCCGCGCGGCGCCCATGACCGTTTGCGCCGCCAGTTTGGCGGCCACCTCGCGCGGCAAGCCCGCCGCCACGCCGCCGTCGCTCAGCGCCTCGATGATCACACAAACATAAGCCGGCCCGCTGCCGCTCAATCCTGTGACCGCGTCGAGCAAGGTCTCCTTCAACTCGATGATCATCCCCACGGAACCAAAAAGGCGTTCCGTCAGCGCTCCGTCCGCCGGGGTGGCCATTTTGCCCCTGGAGTAGGCCGAGGCCGAAGCGCCGATCAGGGCGGCGGTGTTGGGCATGACGCGGATGACCCGCAGGCCCGCGCTCAAGCCGCGTTCCAATTGGGCAATGGTCACCCCGGCCGCGATGGATATGACCAGGTGCCGCGCCGCGATCGCGCCGCGAAGTTCCGCCAGCAAATCGTTCACGCAGGCCGGCTTGACGGCGAGGATGAGCAGGCTGGCAAACTTGGCCACCTCGACATTTGACGCCGTTGTCCTGGCGCCTGTTTCCCTGGCGAAAGCGGTGCGCGCCGCGGCCGCCGGGTCCCCGGCCAGGATTTGGCCAGGCATGGCCAATCCGGCCGAGATGAAGCCCCTGGCCAGGGCGGCGGCCATTTTGCCGGCGCCCAGGAATCCAATGTTTAATTTTGCCGCCATAAGAAGCCGCTTTCTAACAGGTCCGCCGCACGGGCGAAAGGGATATTACTAATAGTTGACACAATCCGTCACGTTCCTTTGAGGAAAAAGCCGCGCTGTTTTTCGCTGATGGGCGCGCCGAGTTTGGCGAGGACGAGGAGCATATCCTCCCAAACTTTGCGTTTCTCGCCGATCGCCTGGTTGCGCAGCAAATAGGCCGGATGAAAGGTCGGCATGAGCGGGATGTCGCGGAAGAGGAGAAAGTTGCCGCGCAATTTGCCGATCGGGTTGCCTTTGCCGAGCAATCCCTCGACGGCCGTGGCTCCCAGAGCCACAAGGACGGCTGGCCGGATCAAATCAATTTGCTCCAGCAAATATGGCAGGCAGGTGCGCATCTCTTCCGGCGTTGGTTTGCGATTCCCGGAAGTCTGCCCCGGCGTGTCCGGGCGGCATTTGAGGATGTTGGCGATGTAAACCGTCTCCCGGGTGAAGCCCATGGCCTTGATGATACGAGTCAACAATTGCCCCGCCGCGCCTACGAACGGCTCCCCCTGGGCGTCTTCGTCCGCCCCCGGCGCCTCGCCCACAAACATCAAGCGCGCATGAAGGTCGCCCACCCCGAACACCACATTGCGCCGGGCCTTGGCCAAATGCGGACATTTCAAACAAAGCAGCGCCCGCCCCCGCAACTCCGCCAGCGCCGCTTCCGGCGGATCCGCCGCATCCGCCGGAAGCGACACAGGTTGTTGCAGAGCAGAAAGTGTTTCAGCTTTCACGTCAAGGAACCGGACCCCGTTTAATTTGAGGGCTTGGAGATGCGCTTCGGCCGCATCCAAGGCGCTTTGATAATGGCTCATGGAAACGATTTTGCCTTCCTGTCGCGTGGACGCAAAAAGAAGTTATTAAATCTTGTTCGCGGCCAATTCACCGGAAGGAACCGCAGGGGCAAATTGGAGAGCGTGAATCTAACTGAGGCGCATGGGCATGACCACATACAGGAACGGCCCATTGATTTTCAGAACGCCAGGGCTTAATTCATCAATCAATTCGAGAAAAACTTCATCCTCAGCCAATACGCCGAGAGGATCAATCAAATAGGCCGGATTGAAAGCAATTTGAAGATCCTTGCCTTTGTAGTTAATCGCCAGGCTTTCCCGCGCCTCCCCCACCTCCGGGGAATTGGCGGTGATGGTTAAGTTGTTCCGCCCGATGCTCAATTTCACCGAGTTTGCCTTGTCGCTAGTCATGATTTGCGCCCGGCGCAATGCCGCCAAGAATTCCTCCCGCGGCAGCGCCACCCGTTCCTTGGTTTCGCTGGGAATTACCTGCTTGTAGTTGGGATAATTGCCTTCCACCAGTTTTGAAATGATAATGGCCGAATTTCCCTTTTCATCCTTTAAGGTTAAAGAGACCTGGTTTTCGCTGAATTTCATTTCAACCTCATCCTTCTCCCCGAGCAAGCGGGTCATTTCATTGACCGCCTTGGTTGGGATGATGAATTCTCCCTGGCTGTTTTCGGGGATGTCCACCTCTTCGTCCACCAGAGCCAGTCTGCGTCCATCGGTGGCCACCATGGTCATTTTGTGCTCTTTAAGCATGATATAAATTCCGTTGAGGACATAGCGCGATTCATCGTTGGAGATGGCAAAGGAGGTCTTGCGCAGCATGCTTTTCATCTTTTCCTGCGGTAGGACGATTCTTTTGTCCTCTTTAAACTTTTGCATTGGGGGAAATTCATCGGCGCTCAATCCATTGATCTTGTAAAACGAGGCCCCTGCTCGAACGCTGCAGGCATGCTTTTCATCTACTTCCAACTCAATCTCCGGGCTGGCCAATTCTCTGACAACCCCGAAAAAACGTTTGACAGGAATGGTGGTGGCGCCCTTTTTCTTGACGTTTGCGACCACGGTGCAACTGATGGTCACGTCCAAATCCGTGGCGGTAAACTCCAGCTTGTTTTCCTCCGCGCGCATCAGGACATTGGAAAGAATAGGGAGGGTGGTTCGTGTGCTGACGACATTTTGGACCGATTGCAGCCCATGGATAAGCTGGTCTTTGGCGATGCTCAAGTTCATGAGAGGTTTAATATGATATTCTTAAATATAATGAAAGACTATTATTAAGGCATGTGAATAATGGAAACAAACTGGAATGTCAAGGAAGGACAGCCACTTGTGGAGGAAAAAAAGGACGCAGGAAGGGCCGATAAAGATTGAAAGATGGGAAAAAGAGGAGTTGTCCAAAAACCGCACAAGTCATTCACAGGCAACGGGCCTGCTTAATGACATCTTTTAAGGCGTTTTCAACCAGTTGAACTTCTGCGATGGTTGAATCTCGCCCAAGGGAAAAACGAATGAGGGAGTTGGCGAGGCGGTCCTCAACTCCCAAGGCGAGCAGGACATGGGAAGGATTCAAGGAACCGGCGGAACAGGCTGCGCCGCCGGAGGCGCATATTCCGAGGAGGTCCAGTCCGGCTAGCAAACCAATGCTGTCGCAACCGGAAACTGTGAAAGCTACGGTGTTGGAAAGGCGCTTTGAGGATGAACCGCGGCATTGAACGCCTTCCAAGGCGCCCAAAAATTCAATAAGGCGGGTGGTGAGAGGGTTTAAGAATTGACGGCAAAAAACCGGCGGGTTGATAAAGCGGACCAGCGCTTCAGTGAAGCCGATGATTGCCGCCAGATTCTCAGTGCCTGCCCGCCGTTCGTTTTCATGGCCGCCGCCAAATTGAAGCGGGTCAGGCTGCAAAGGAGAGCGCACAAATAAGGCGCCCGCTCCTTTTGGCCCGTGAAACTTATGGGAGCATACGGAAACCAGGTCGGCGTTGAATTGATGAATGGATTCAAATGGTTCCTTGCCAAACCATTGCACGGCGTCGGTATGAAAAACAACGCCGCGAGAGCGGCAGATTGTTCCAAGCTCCCGCACCGGCTCAATCGAGCCAATCTCATTGTTGGCCGCCATGATGGAAACCAGAATTGTTTCGGGTCGAATCGCGGCGGCCAAATCATCCGGAGAGACCAGGCCTTCCGTGTTGACGGGCAGGTAAGAAACCGCGAAACCCTCCTTTTTCTCCAAGTATTCAAAGCAATTGAGCACGGCATGGTGTTCAATCCTGGAGGTGATTAAATGGCGGCCTTTGTCGCGCAGCCGCCGCGCCGCGCCGAAGATCGCCAGATTATTGCTCTCGGTTCCGCCACTGGTGAAAACGACTTCGCTTGGCTTGCTTTTCCAGATGTGAGCCACCCGGTCGCGGGCGTCGTCCAAGAGGGATCGGGCCTGTCTGCCGACATGATGGATGCTTGAAGGGTTGCCATAGACATCGGCTAAAAAGGGCAGCATTAATTCGCGCACCCGCGGGTCGAGGGGCGCGGTGGCGTTGTAATCGAAGTAAATGGTCTTGCGCGAATTCACTGGGAAGAGGCTGGGTGGGTGGAGGCGAGGTCCTGGTCGGGATTGATGGCCCACTTCCTGCCGACGGCCTCCAAGTCGGGGGTGAGGCTCCAGCGATCCGCCTCCGCCGCGGTGGTGTGGCTGCGATTGCTTCCTTTCAACGTCATGCAACCCTGGTTGTCGCCGACGCGCGCAATGAATGCAACCTCCTCCTCCGAGAACTTGAGTTCAGGCAGCGCCGCCAGTTCATCGGCCTTGCTCTCAACGGGCCGAGAGGCGGACCCGGATTCCTGGATCAAGGTGGGGGCCACATTTTTTACACCGCGCTGGGAGAGGTTCCAGAGGCAAGCCAGTTGGAGCATGGTGAGACGGTGTTTTTCGGCGAGGGGACGCAGCAGGTCCATTTTTTCCCGGCCGGCCTCCACCCAGCCGGCGGGGCGAAAGGAGCGATGATCCTGGGCCGGAAATTTGTGGCCCGCGCGGACATCATCATGGAACAAGCCGCCGTAATCCACCACGCGGGTGAGCAACTGGACCTGGTGCGCGGCCGCCGCCGGCAGGACCAGGCGCCCCGGCCACGGTTCCAGCGGGTTGAGGATGATCATGGCCCAATCCAGGAGGGGCCCGAAGCGTTCGAAAGAGAGGATCAGGTCCAGAGTGAACCCGTTGGCCGGCCCCGGCGCGATGCCGAGCCGGTCGGTGAGTTTTTCCTCCTTGATTTTGTCCAGGGCCGACCAGACGCGGTCGCTGCCATAGCCGGTGGAATCGGGATTGTGCAGGAGGAGCAAATCGAATTTCTGGGCGCGGCAACGCTGCAGCGATTTCTCCACGGCCATGCGCAGGTAGCCGCGGTAATCGGAGGGTGGACGCAAGGCGGGGTCGGTGAAGCGGGGATACCCTTTGGCCCCCTGGCGTTGTCCTTTGTAAAAGTCGTGACCGACGGCGCCGACCAGGCAATAGCTGGCGCGGGGCAGGCCGGCCAGGGCGCGTCCGAGCAGCTCATCGGCCGCGCCAGCGCCATAAACATCGGCGGTGAGAAAGGTGCGGATGCCCTGATCGTAGGCGCGGCGGACGAGCAGAATCCAGCGTTCCTCCGGCAGGGGTTCGCCAAAGTTCATAAACCGTCCGCCGTTCCAGGAGCCAAAAGCAGAGCGTCCAACATCCATAAGAGGGAGGCTAAAGGAGAAAGCAGAAAGCGGAAAGGGGAAACAGGGAAGGCAGCCGGGCTAAAAAAGGAGAGCCCCTCCGGCGTTGGCCTGGCCGCCAATATCGAGCAATCGCTCCGGCAGACATTTCGCGTTTTTAGGCGAAAATGACCGATGGGACGGGAAAACAAAAAAGCGCGAAATCGGAGAAATCGGAGGAAACGGAGGAAACGGAGAAATCGGAGAAATCGGAGTTTTCGCCATTTTGGAAAGCGGCGATGAAATGGGCGGCGGCGGATTTTTATTGTTGACTTACCGGCGGCTCGCGGAAGGCGCGGGGGAAGTTCAAGGGGAGGTCTTTTGATCGCCAATCTTTGCCAGCAAGGCCAGGGCGTTGGTTCGCACTTCGGCGCTGGAGGATTGGGCGATTTGGCGGATGAGGGACTTTGTTTGGCCGGTCTGCGCGCTCAAGCCGCCGAGCATTTCCAAGGCGCGGAGCGGAACATAGTCTCCGTTTTCATCCTGGCTGACGGCGGTATGCAAGAAAGGGATAGAGGGCGGCTCTTTGGCGATGCGCCATAATGCCAGAGTGGCGTTGAACTGGACGTAAAGGACATTTTCCTTCAAGCATCGGTGGAGGGCGGGGATCGCGGCCATGGCTTCGGGACCGAAGTAAGACAATTCGGCGCAAGCGTTCTGCTTGATCGGGTCGGCGACATCATCCAGCAGGCGGATCAAAGTCGGCAGAGTTGTGATGTCTCCCGGGGCGATGTTTGACAGGGCCACGCAAGCGTTCAGGCGGGCGCTGGAATCATTTGTATCCAAAAAGGCGATAACTTTTGGCAAAAGAGGGGCGCCGGCCCGGCCCAACCCGCTGAGTCCACCAAAGACGGAACTCAATTCCCGGTTGTCGGAACTCTCCAGCGCCCGCTCAAATAACGGCAGAATCCTTTCCCTGATCAAGGTGTCTGGGACAGGCGAACCGCGGAACCGCAGGGTTGCAACCGCCCCGCCCAGTTGCTGGAGGGCCATGCCAAGGCTTTCGGGGCCGCGGGCAGTGCCCGTCGCTTCCGCGTCCGCGAGGAGTTGGTTGATGTCGGGCAACGGGCCGGGTGGCGGATGCAAGACCGCGTTGATTTCCGCCGCAAGGTCTGGCTGGTCCGGAGCTATTTTCTGGAGCGCCCACGCCGCAAAAAGGCGGGGATCGGCTGGAAGGGTGGGGCCGTTTGTTTGGGAGAGCATATTGCGCAACGCAGGCACTGCCGCGACGGCCTTGGGACCCAGCTTCATCAAAGCGACAGCGGCCTCCACCGCCGGCTGGCTATTGTGGCTGGGCGGAGGGTTTTGAACAATTTCGATGAGAGCCGACACGAGGTCAGGGTTTTCGGGGTCAATCTCCGCCAACGCCGAGCCTGCGAAGCTATTGCCGGCCCGCAGGGCGTTGAACAATGCCGGGATCGCCCCGCGCGCCGGCGGTCCAATCGCGCCCAAAGTTGCGGCGGCCCGCGTTGCAACCGCCGTGTCCGTTCCTGAGAGAGCGCGGACCAACTCCGGGATGGCTGGGGCGGCGACTGGCCCCATCGCTTCCAGAAGGAAAGCCGCATTTTGCCTGACATTGCTAATCCTTATCCGTTCAGTGGCGGCGGTTGCCCGGTTGGTCTGGACAAGAACTTTGCGCAGAAACGGGACAGCCTTCCCCCCCATTTGCTTGAAGGCATGACTGGCCCCGGCATTTGCCCTGTCATCTATATTCTGATGAAGATCCATCTGACTGAACCATTGCCCGGCGGTCTTGCCCTGGTAAGAAGGCATTTTACTGGCGGAACCCATCGGCAGCAGGACCAGGCCGAGAACCAGCAACGCCAGGGCGGCGGGGACGCCCAGCTTGGCGGTTGTGGGCCAGGGGCGCTGGAGCATCAGGCGGAGGCGCGCGGCGAGGGTGGTTTTGCCTTCCAGAATGCCCGCGAAGCCGAAGGCCAGACGCGGGGCTTGCAAGGAGAGCCTGGCCACATGGAGCAATGTTTCTGGATAAAGCGACGGGTCCTCCGCCAGCGCCACCAGCACCATTTCGTCCACGGCTTCCTCGCGGGCGCGGCGGATGGCGGCGTTGGCCAGCCAGAGGAAGGGGTTGTAGAAATAGAAGATTTGGAGCGCGGTTTGCAAGTGGCCCGCCCATAAATCGCCCCGGCGGACATGCGCCAATTCGTGCAACAGGACGGCGCGCAGTTGCGGTTGGTCCAACTTCCCAGCCAGCGACCTTGGAAGCAGGACAACCGGACGAAACAACCCGCAGACGGCGGGGGTGTCCAGGGCGGCGCTCGATCTCAGAGATACGGCAGACCGCACGTCCATTTTCCGGGCGCAAGCGGAAAGCAAGCCGGAGAATTGGTCCATCGCGACGGCGCGGGCGGCGATGCGATGGGCCTGTCTGGCCCGGAGCAGAAAGAGAATGGTCAAAACGGCGACGCCACAGAACCACGAGGCGAAGATAATGCCCGGCCAGGTCAAGGCTGGGAGCGGAATCGGCTTGGGGAGAGCCGGAGCGGGCTGGGGCGAGGGGGTCGAAATGTGTGGCGGGGGCGGATTCTGCGCGTCCGTGAGGACGGGCGGGGCCATGGTCTGGGCCATTGCCAGAGAATTTGGAGCGGGGAGCCAATAGCCCACGCTGGTCGGCAGGGAAAGGGAAACCGGAAGCACCAGCTTGACCAAAACCAGCATCCAGAGCACGTAACGCACCGTGGCGCGGACCCGGTTGCGCAAGGCGAAATCGAGGGCGAAAAGGAGGGCGATCAGAAGGCTTGATTGCCAGAGCATCGGCCAGGCGAAGTGAAGGAATTGGGGGCCGCGGAGGTTCAGGATTTCAATGAGGGAGTTCATGTTCGGTTCCTCTGGCTGTGGCGCGGCGGCGGCGGGTTATTTTTTGGCGTGGCGTTTTCTGGCCTTGATCAGCGCCTCCAATTCGGACAGTTCGTCGGGGCCCAGCTTGTGGGTGTCCAGGAGGCATTGGAACATCGGGGCCATCGCGCCGTCGAAGGCGTGCTTGAGGGCGTGGGCCACTTCGCCGCGGCGCGCCTGGGCCGGGGTGACGGCGGAGCGGAAGAGGGAGAGATTGCGGATTTTTTCCGTCGTGAGCAGGCCCTTGGCCACCATGCGGTCCATGAGGGTGCGGACGGTGGAATAGGTCCATTTGGTCCGCGGAAAGAGTTTTTCCTGGATGGCGGGGGCGGCGCACGGCTCGTTGTCCCAGACGGCCTTGATGATGCGCCATTCGGCATCGGTGAGTTCAATTTCGGGCTTGGGCACGGCAGATTTATGTTTAAGTTTGTAGAGTTATATCTACAGATGTAGAGATTGTCAAGGGATTTATTTTGCGCCGGGCGATTTTGACACCCCCGGCCTGGTGTGGTTCAGTTTGTCCGGCTACATCGCGCGCGAGGACAACAATTTATGCCATTTGGAATGATCGCATTGGGCGCCTTTTGGCTGGCCGCCATCAAACTGTGGTTTATGGACGGCCCGAAGATTCCACTGATTTTCATAGGCCTGTGGTTCGCCGGTTTTTTCGGGTTTCCGAGGCTGCATTTTTCCGGGGTCGTTTTCCTGGTTTATGAGTGCCTTTTGGCGGTCATTCTCCTGCTGGTGGACCGATACAAAACCGGACTTTTACAATAATTGGATGCGCTGAACGCTCCGGCGCGCGGCGATTGGGCTTGGCAAGGAGGGGGCGAAGGTTTAGTAAAGGGGCCGGAAGAATCTTATGGCCATTCTTATTGGCGTCCTGTTTGGATTCGTGGCGTGGTTTCTGGTGCGTTACCTGGCCGGGGGAATTTATACCGTCAACCAGAACGAGCGGGCGGTGAAAACGATTTTTGGGCGCGCCGATCGGGTGGGCACGGCGACGACATCGGACGACCCGATTTCCGAAAGTCTCCGTCCGGAGGAACGGGAGCGATATAGCTACCCGCAAGTGCGGGTGATCCAGCCGGGCGGCCCCTACTTCAAATGGCCGTGGGAAAAGGTCTGGAAAGCGCCGATCGCCACCCAGATCGTGAATATGGCCTACGATCCCGAGGATCCGGACGCCAACACGCAGGGCACCATCCTGGAGGCCGTGACCAAGGACCAGCTCAACACGGGACTCAAGGGCCAGTTACGTTACCGGGTTTCGGAAAAGAACCTTTACGCCTTTTTGTTCGGGGTCAAGCGCCCGATCGTCCATGTGATGGGCTATTTCATATCGGTGTTGCGCGAGCGGATCGCCAACTTTGAAGCGCCCGAGGCCGCCGCGACGGCGCAACCCGGCGCGCCGCCGGTGATCAGTATTTCCATCAATGATCTGCGCAAAAACCTGCGCGACATCAACGAGCACATGGACCAGGAATGCGCGTCGTCCGGGGCGCGGTATGGGATTGCGTTGGACGCGTCGCTGATCACCGGGATAGATCCGCCGGCGGAGGTGGAATCGGCGCTGGCGGCGATCAATACGGCCTACAACCAGGTATCGTCGGACATCAGTCTGGCGCAGGCCGGGGCGGACCAGAAGCTGGTGCAATCGCACCGGGCGGTGGAAATAGAGACGCTCAAAGCGCAGGCGGAGGTGGAACCGCTGATCGCGGTGGCGGCGCAATTGCGGGAATTGAAGAAGAGCGGGCCTGGGGCGTTGGGGGCGTATATTCGCAACGTGCGGCTGAAGCTATTCAGCCAGGCGCGGCGGGTCATCCTGGAGGCGCCGCATGATTAAGAGTTTTCTCATCGCGGCGGCCGCGACGTTTTTCGCGATGTTCATCGTGGAGCCGGTGGTTTTGGGCGTGGCCCGTCTGCTGGGATTTTACACGATAGTGGGCGAGCGCCGGTGCAAGGTGTATATGCTGTTCGGCAAAGTGATCGCGGTGCTGGACGAGCCGGGGCTGCATTTTCTGTGGGCCAAAATGGGTCTGCGGGCGCCGATTGCCAACTGGCTGGGGCGGTGCCATGAAATAGATTTGAGGCTGGACCAGGAATACATCCGGAGCACGCCGGTGAACTCTGAAGAAGGCGCCCCGATGGGCATCGGGATCTGGTATGAAATGCAAATCTGCGATCCGGTGAGCTACCTGTTCAAGAACGCCGACCCGCGCGGCTCGCTGGCCGCCAACGTGGGCAACTCGACGGTGCGCTGCCTGAGCAACATGAAGCTGGGGGACATGCTGGAAAACCGGCACGCCATGAGCCTGACGGTGCGCACGGAGGTTTCGGCCAAGTCGCAGGAATGGGGGTACCAGCTTGGTTCAATCTACATTCGCAAAGTCCACTTTCGGGACGCGGCGATGATCAAAGGGATCGAGGAAAAAGTGGTCAACCGGCTGCGCCAGGTGACCTCGGCGATCAAACAGGACGGAGCCAACCAGGTGAGCATCATCACCAGCACCGCGGAAAGGCAGGCGGCGATTGAATTCGCCAAAGCCGCCGCGATGCGGCCGCAGATTGTGGGCGCCGCGCTGGAAAAGATCTCGCAGGACCCTGAGATTGTCAAGGCGATGTTCGAGATCCTGGAGACGGAAAAGATCATCGAAGGCCAGTCGGACATTGCCCTGGTGCCCCGGAACGGCCCCCTGCTGTCGGAAATCATGGCCGCGCAAGAAGCGGCGGCAGTCAAGAAGAGTTAGGACAATCTCATCCGCAGGGTCTTTATATTGAGTGGTCCGCAAAGGAACATACCCGCATCAGGATTGTGGAATGCGGGTATGTTCATTTTAAGAACGGCATTGGATTTGTCGAGAAAAAAGTTTTGGAGAAGAAGTTTTGGAAAAAAGGTTGGCATAAAAGGCCGGGAAAGAGGTTGGGGAATAGGTTTTGGAAAAAAGGTTGGAAAAAAGGTTGGCAAGGAAGGTCGGGAAACAGGTTGTGGAAACAGGTTGGGGAAAAAGTTTGGAGGGCGTCATCACTGGGCGTGAGACAAGATTCTGCAAATTGGTCGAAAGCGCCGGTTTGACGGCCAAAGCGGCACTGGCGTGCCGCACTCCACGACGCTGCGCGTTGACACGGCGCGTCGGAAATGCCGACAGGTCTTGGAGTGCGGGCGCGGCAGCGCCGCTTTCCACGACGCTACGCGTTCACACGGCGCGTTGGAGATGCCGAGAGGCTTTATTTCCCTTGCCTTCCTTTCCTACTGCACGGAGCATTGCGGAATTATGAAAAATCTTCCCGCATCCCATTCCATTCCAAACCGGGCGGCGCATTTTCTGGCGGCCCTGTGCCTGAGCGTCCTTGTCTCGCCGGCGCCGGCGGCGGCGCCCAAAGCCGGGACGAACGAGGACTTTTCGGCGGTGGGCAACGCCGTGGTCCGGTTGCTGCAAAGCCGGGACACGGCGCGTTTCGCCGCGGAGATGTCGCCCGCCATCGAAGACTGGCAGTCGGTCCTAGCCACCAATGCCGCCCGACAGACGCCCGACCCGCTGGCCGGCTTCCGCCAACGCGCCGGGCGCGAGCGCCAGAGCTTGGAGCAGGGCGCAAAACAACTCCTGGCCAAGGCCGACTCACTGCACCTGGACTTTTCCAAGGGCGCCCTCCGCGCGCAGGTCCTCCCGCCCAGGTATTTGGGACAGACCCGCTATCCCGGCATCATGGCCGAAAACCAAACGCTGCCCTCGGCGGAAAGAGTGGAAATCACCCTGAGCTTTGATTTGGGAACAAACAATCCGGCCAAAGGCGATTTCAAGCTCGCCGCGCTCCGGCTGGTGAAATTTCCCGCCGGCTGGCGCTCTCTTGAAGGGCTCCAATGGGTCTCATTTCCATCAAACCTCGCCGATGAGAAAACCGTCCGGGAGATGGCGCTCCTGGACAAGGCAGCGTCCATCCAGGGCATCACCGGCCAGGACGATCCCGCGCTGCTGAAACTGGGCGAGGCGCTGGTTCATTTCATCCGCGAACGGGACGCGGGCATTTTCAAAGACGAAGCTTTCGTCACCGGCGACCTGTTGTGGGCGGGATTTCAGCAGAGCGGGCAAAAGGGGCCATCGCGAAAGGAAGTGGACGAGGAGTTTAACCAGCTCACGCAGGAACAGATGGAGCCCGCCCGCGCGGCCGCGCAGCTAATGGAAGAGGCGGGGATTGACTTGAAGAACGCGGATATCCAGATCCAGGCGGCGAATGTGGAGCGGCTCCAGCACTCAGGGCCTTCCGGATCGGTGGTTGGGCTGATCGGCGAGCAGTTCACCTTGAAGCTGGCGGTGAAAAGCGGGGGCAAATCCAAGAACGGAACTCCGTTGTCCGGAGATTATATACTTGCCGCCAGTGAGATCATGCGGTTCGCGGATGACTGGAAAGTGATGGAAAATGTGCATTGGCAGCAATTGCCCGCGGGCCTGCTGGACGGGAAAGCCGCCGCGAAGATGGAATTTGAAAACTACGTGGCCAAGCACGGCACGCTGCCGCCCCGGACGACGGTTCCCGAAATCGAATTCACCACCCTGGCAGGCGAAAAGAAAATGAAACTCTCCGACCTGCGCGGCAAGGTGGTGGTGCTGGATTTTTGGGCGACCTGGTGCGGTCCCTGCCAGGAACCGATGGCGCAATTGCAGACACTGCGGCAAACCCACCCCGGCTGGCAGGACCAGGTGGCCATCGTGCCTTTGAGCATAGACGACACCATGAAAGTCGTGCGCGACCACGTGGACAAGCGGGGCTGGACCAACACGTTGAACGTCTGGGGCGAGGCGGGCGGCTGGCAATGCAAACCCGCGGCCGCGTTCCGGGTCAATGGCGTGCCAACCACTTACATCATTGACGGGCAGGGACAAATCGTCCGGGCCGGACACCCGGCCAGCATGGACATCGGGCGGGAAGTGGACGGCCTGCTGGCGAAATAGCGGGTCCCGCCCGCGCGGGCCGGGCGCAATCTTCGCCGCGCGAAAATAAACCCTTGACAAAGTGCTACGGTTGTAGCAATCTACTGCTACATGAGTAGCAATTCGAGGAAAACGGTCCGGATTTCCGAGTCGGAATGGCAGGTGATGAGCCTGGTGTGGGGGCGGTCGCCCATCGCGGCGGGGGAGATCGTGGAGGCGCTCTCCCCGCGCACGGGCTGGCATTCGCGCACGATCCGCACGCTGCTCGACCGGCTGGTCCGGAAGGGCGCGCTGCGGGCCGCGCCGGACGGGAAACGGTATCTGTATGAGCCGCGGCTGAGCATGGAAGCGTGCGTGCGCCAGGAAAGCCGGTCTTTCCTGCGCCGGGTCTTCGGCGGGGAACCGGCGCCGATGCTGCTGCACCTGGTCCGGGAAGCCAAGCTCTCCCATGAGGAAATCAAGGAACTAAAACGTCTGTTATCGGAAAAGGAAAAATGAGCGCAATAATCTCTTCATTTTTTGGCTGGCTCGCGCGCGCGTCGTGGCAGGCGGCCATTCTCACGGTGATCGTTTTGGCGGCGCAATGGGTCTTCCAGAGGCAATTGAGTCCCCGCTGGCGGCACGCGCTCTGGCTTTTGGTGGTGGCGCGGCTGGCGCTGCCGTTCCCGCCATCCAGCCCGATCAGCCTTTTCAATTACGCGCGGATGGAAAAGATGGTTGACAGGGCGGTTCCGAAAGCCACGGCTCCGCAAACCGCCCCCCAAACCGCGCCGGAAACAGTCTTCCGCGCGCCGCGGGGCGCCGCCGCCGAGACAGAGGCCAGGCCCGCGATTGTGGAGATTTCCGAAATGAAACCGGCGCCCGCGCCCGCGGCCAAGGCGCCCGCGGCCGAAGCGAGCTGGTTTGGCCGGGAGAACGCGCCGAAGGTGTGGGCGGCGCTTTGGGCGGCGGGGGTGTTGTTTTTCACGGGGCGAATCTTCGGGCAGAATATGTTGTTCCTGCGCCGCCTGGGCGCGCCCCGGCCGGTGGCCGATCCGGCAACGCTCGAGCTGTTGGGAAGCTGCAAAGGGCAAATGGGGGTGAAGGCGGAAATCCGGTTGTCGGAAAGCAGCCTGGTGAAAAGCCCGGCGCTGTATGGATTGTTCCGCAAGACGCTGCTGCTGCCGGCCGGAATGACCCGGCAGTTCAGCGCGGGGGAGTTGCGGCACATTTTTCTGCATGAGCTGGCGCACGTGAAACGGCGCGACATGGGGGTGTTGTGGCTGGTGACGGTTTGCAAAATCCTACACTGGTTCAATCCGGTGCTGTGGTTCGGGTTCCGGCGGATGGCGGCGGATCGGGAGCTGGCGTGCGATGAGCTGGCGCTGTCCTGCGCCGGGGAACGGGAAAGCGGCGCCTATGGAGAAACGATCCTCAAGCTGCTGGAGCTGTGCGCGCGCCCAGCGGCGGCGCCCGGCTTGATGGGGATTCTGGAGGAGAAGGCCCAGATGCGGCGGCGCATTTGGATGATCGCGAAATTCCGGCGGCACTCGCGCTGGTCGGCGGCGGCGGGGCTGCTTTTGCTGGCGGTGGGTTTGGTGACGCTGACGGACGCGCAAACGGAAAAGCCCGCCGCCGCGCCGGAGGTGGCGGGCCAAAGCAAATGGATTGATCAGGCTGTGGCTGCGGCAATCCAACAAGATATCCAGGAAAGATTCGGCGGCAGCCGGGCAGATTTGATCAAATCGCTCCAGGCCAATGGGCAGACTTACGAGGATTACCGCAAGCATTTGGCGAGCAGCCTCGCGGGAGCGATGGCCGACAAGCCCTCCAGCCCAAACCTGCCGAAGGGCAATACGATGTACGCGTCGGCGCAATCGCCGGAGGTCTACCCGGCCAATATTTCCGTCACCGTCTCAAATCTCGGCGGTATCACAAGTTACAGTCTTCACCCGCCGTACAGCGTCCACACCCTGTCCAACGGCTACTTCGTTGTCGTCCCGGAGACGGCTGCGAACGGCCAGCCTTCGCCCCCCGATATTCGTTTTGAGGTAAGAGACCTAGCCGCTTTGGGCACTAATGTCGGCCGGATTGATTTTACGAAAGTCCCCGTCACCTCTTTGGAAACTAATCGAGATTTGACGAATGCCATGATGGAATATCAGGCCACGATCGCGGCCTACGAGAAAGACCGGGAGCAAGCCGCCACCGCCGTCTTCCGGCTGGGTTTGCTCTACCGGCAGCTTGGAAAGACCGACGAGGCCAATGAGCAATTTCAGAGGATCCTGCGCGAATTCCCGGATCAAACCGAATTCACTGGGCTGAGCCAGCAGTATGTGCTGGGGCTGCCGAATCCTCCGCCCAATTACGTGCTCTCGATTGGGGATGTGATTTATCCTGGCGGGGTGGCGGTGGATTCGGCGGGCAACGTGTATGTGTCCGACACGCGCAATAATCGCATCCGGAAATTTACCGGGCAGGGCGTTGCTCTGACCCAGTGGGGCGGGCCTGGGGATGACGCGGGGTCGTTGAGTTATCCCCAGGGCCTGGCCCTGGATGGCAGGGATCATATTTATGTCGCAGACTGCCATAATCATCGGGTGCAAGAGTTCACCGTTGATGGGACTTTTGTAAGGCAGTGGGGTGAACTGGGGTCCGGGCCTGGGCAATTTAATCTGCCGTATAACGTGGCGGTGGACAAGGCGGGCAATGTCTATGTGGCGGATAACGACAACAATCGCGTGGAGAAATTCACCAGCGAGGGCGTCTTCCTCAAGGAGTTTGGCACCTTGGGCAGAGGCCCCGGCCAACTGCAAAAACCGCAGGGCGTGGCCGTGGATGAACGCGGCAATGTTTATGTGGGGGATGGCGGCAACGGGCGCATTGAGAAGTTCAGCGCCGGGGGCGCATTCCTCGCGGCGTGGCAGTCCCAGGGCAACCATGATGTGGCGGTGGACGGGCGAGGCCATGTGTATGTGGTGGATGCGGGAGAGGAATGCGTGAGAATGTATTCGAGCGAAGGCGAGCTGCTCACGCAGTGGGGGAGCAAAGGCGCCGGCCCCGGCCAGTTCGACTTTGTGGCGCGGGTAGCCGTGGACCCCGCCGGAGCAAGAGTTTTTGTGACGGACGCCAACAACAATCGGGTGGAGATTTTCGCCTATCCGGCGGCGCCGGCGGGGCAGTGAGCCGGCAGTCGCGACCCTGGCAACATTTCCCCAATTTACCATTTGCCTCCGGCAGTCGGAGCGGGGTAAATAGTCGGCATGACATCGGCCCAAGCGCAGGCGCGGCACGCGGCACTGGCCGCCGGGATTCGCCGGCACGATAATCTTTATTACGTCCAGGCCCGGCCGGTCATCAGCGACTTGGAGCTTGACAGGCTCAACGGGCTGACCGCAGAGGAGGGCAAAATGGAGGAAAACGCCGCGAAATGAAGTTACCGTTGGTCAGTGAAGCCGAAGTGCCGCGAGCGAAAATTGTGTTTTATCTGCTTGATCCGAATCATCGTTCCGGCAAAAGCAAGGCTCGCTTCTTCTCCGGTCATGGCTATGCCCCAGAACGCTGGCAGGAACTGGCCCAGGCTTTGCGCACACACGCCAGCGAGAACGAGGTGGTTAAACAGGAAAGGACGGTGTTGGGCACCCGTCTGGTGGTGGAAGGGCCGCTCACTTTGTGCGACGGCGTGGTTGCCCAAATTCGCTCGGTATGGTTTATTGAGTCCGGCGAGCGAGTGGCCCGTCTGGCGACAGCCTATCCCTTGCCGCAACGAAAGCAGGTATGATCAACGAACTGGATGATGTGATTTTGACGTGCGACTTGCCGGAGTACGGTTTGAGCGCGGGCGACATCGGCACGGCGGTGCTGGTGCATCGGCGCGCGGCGGGCTATGAGGTCGAATTCACCTCCTTGGACGGCGAGACAATTGCGGTTGTCACCTTGATGGCCGATCAAGTTCGCTCCACCCAGGGCGGCGAGATTGCCCATGTGCGCGCAATGGCGGCCGCGTGACCGCACAGTAGTCATGACATCGGCCCAAGCGCAGGGGCGGCACGCGGAACTGGCTGCTGAGATTCGCCGGCACGATTATCTTTATTACGTCCAGGCCCGGCCGGTCATCAGCGACCTGGAATACGACCGGCTTTACCGGGAATTGGCCGATCTGGAAAAGCAGTTCCCCGCGCTGCGCACGCCCGATTCGCCCACCCAGCGCGTCGGCGGCGAGCCGGTCAAATCTTTCCAACCCGTCCGCCATGCCTCGCCGATGCTCAGCTTGGACAATACTTATTCCCAGGACGAGGTGCGGGATTTTGTCGCCCGGGTGCAGCGGCTGGTTGCTGGGGAGAAGCTGGAATGGACCGTGGAGCCAAAAATTGACGGGCTGGCGGTGAATCTGCGCTACGAAAGCGGCCAGCTTGCCATCGGCTCGACGCGCGGGGACGGCGCGACCGGGGACGACATCACGGCCAACCTGAAAACCATCCGTTCCATCCCGTTGAGAATTTTTGCGAAGGAGGAAGGCGGCCTGGCATTGCCGCGGGTGCTGGAAGCGCGCGGAGAAGTCTATCTGCCGCGCGCCGGCTTTAAGAAACTGAACGAGCAACGCGCCGCCGCCGGGGAAGAGCCGTTTGTCAATCCGCGCAATGCCGCCGCCGGATCGCTCAAGCAACTGGACCCGCGGATTGTGGCCCAACGCCCGCTGGAGGCAATTTTCTACGGCACGGGCCAGGTCGAAGGCGGTCGGGTTCCCAAAACGCACCGGGAATGGCTGCGTTGGCTCGCGGAGCTTGGATTCAGGACGCCGGAGAAGATCTGGCTTTGCCATGATGAGGCCGAACTGCTGGCCGCCATTGCCGAACTGGACACGCTGCGCCGCGATTTCAAATACGAGACCGACGGCGCGGTGATCAAACTCAACGACCTGGCGCTGCGGGAGCGCGCCGGATACACGGCCAAGGCGCCGCGCTGGGCCATCGCTTACAAATACGCCGCCGAACAGGTTCGCACCAAACTCAACGGCATCACCGTGCAGGTTGGGCGCACGGGCGCGCTCACGCCGGTGGCGGAACTGGAGCCGGTTTTTCTGGCCGGCAGCACCGTCAGCCGCGCGACCTTGCACAACGAAGATGAGATTAAACGCAAAGACATTCGCATCGGGGACACGGTGGTGGTGGAAAAAGCGGGCGAAGTCATCCCGGCGGTGGTCGGCGTGGTGGAGAGCCTGCGTCCGGCGGGCGCGGCGCCCTTTGACTTTTTCCGGCATATCGAGGGGAAATGCCCGGTGTGCGGCGGGGCGGTGCGGCGCGATCCGCAATATGTGGCCTGGCGCTGCGAGAACCTGCAATGCCCGGCCCAGGCCACGCGGCGGGTGGAGTTTTTCGCGGCGCGCGGCGCGCTGGACATCGAGAGTGTGGGGGGGATTGTCGCGGACAAACTGGTGGAGCGCGGGCTGGTGCGGGAGCCGCTGGATTTGTTTGAGTTGAGGCCGGAACCGCTGGCGGCGCTGAACCTGGGCACGGAGGAAGCGCCGCGGGTGTTCGGGCCTAAAAACGCCGCCAAAGCCATCCAGGCCATCGAACGCGCCAGGACCGCGCCGCTCTCGCGCTGGCTTTTCGGGCTGGCCATCCCCGAAATCGGCAAGACGACCGCATCGCAACTTGCCGCCTTTCACGAAACCATTGAGGAGGTCGCCCGCTCGCGGATTCTCCAGGATGTGGTTTTCTATCATGAGAAATCCGAGGAGGCGCGGCAGATTCGCCGGCAGGAGCCGGAGCGTCACGCGCAGATGAAATTGGAAATCGAAGCCGCCGTGGCGCGGCTCTTCGCGGCGGGGTTTGCCGAAAGGAGCCGGAGCAAGAACGAGAAAGAGGCGGCCATTGTTACGGAGATCGGGCCGGTGGCGGCGCGGAGCGCGCTGGATTTTTTTGCTTCAGAAACGGGCCGGACAATTCTGGCGCGCATGGCGGCGCTGGGCATCCAGCCGCGGAGCGAAAAGGCGGCGGCGAAAAAAGAGGGGCTGCCCTTCGCCGGCAAGACATTTGTATTGACGGGCACGCTGGCTTCGATGACCCGCGAGGAGGCGGCGGCGCGCATCGAGGCGCTTGGGGGAAAGGTCGCGGGGAGCGTGAGCAAGAACACCGGCTACGTCCTGGCGGGGGCGGGGGCCGGCTCGAAACTGGAGAGGGCGCGCGAGCTGGGCGTCGCGGTGATTGACGAGGCGGCGTTTCTGAAAATGTGCTTGGAAAGGGACTGACCCGAATGGCCCCTAGATAGGTTCCTCGACATTTTCGGGGGAATGGAAAGCGAGGTTGAGAGGCTTGTCCACCTTGATTGACCTTGATTGACCTTGATTCGGCTTGACGATGCGGCGATGGCGGAACACCGATTTGGGGCGAGAGGGAGCCCTTTGGGGGTCTGGAGCCGTTAACCCGTTAGGACCCCCGTAAACATGGGGGATTTTTGAGGTTTGACCCGTTAGAATTGCCGTTAGGGGTCGTTAGGGACCCGTTAAGTTCCAGAGAAAAGGGGCGGCGATGAAATGCAAAGCCGCTTGGGATTGAAGCACCATGCTCCGCCACGCCATTAGAGATTTTGCTTGTTTGTCCACTGGGAATGTCGAGAGAACCAGCAAACGGGTTGCCATGCCGCGCAAAATGAGAGTAGAATATGCCGGGGCCATTTACCAGGCGATGAGCCGTGACGACCGGCGAGAGGACATTTTTCTGGATGATATGGACCTGCAGGATTTCCTGAGGACCCAACGAGGAAGGACGGTTGACGGCGAAGGGGGCGGCGAGGAAGGACTGAGAAGCCATGAAAAACGAACCAAACTATGAGTGAACCCCTTTTTCCTTTTTCCGACGGCAAAGCCGGCTAAGTTGCTAATGGGTGACCCCTGCTATGAGCGATGGTCATCGACGGCGAGCCAGCTTCGCTGCCACCTGATCTAAAGTAATTTTTCCAAGACGGGGGCGACGGCTGCAAGCGAAAGGACTTTTGTCAATTTCCTCAGATTTGGACGAAACATCATGTAAAAATAATTGACAAATAGTCATTCCTGGTTTGATGGCAATCGGGATCTCACCGACATTCGTCAACTCCAAGGTCAGGCAACCAGTGAAACCGGGATGAACGCCAGCAGCAGTAGCAATAATCAGGCCCCGGCGTCCCCACGAGGACCGACCAATGACATAAGCAGCTAAGTCCGAAGGCAAACGAATCCACTCTAAGGTAACACCAAGGACAAAGTTCCTGGGGTGGAGAATGAAGCGACTGCCAAAGGAAACGTAGTGAGATTTTACCAAATTAGCTTCACTCGGGGCCGTGGACGTCGGCAGAAATTCCTCTATAAGCCGAAGTTGATCAGGCGTGAGGTTTGAGGTGGACCCCATCCTTTAGACCACGGATCGCTGAAAATAAGCGCGACTTTTGCGGCTTGCTGTCACTTCTATTTGTACTTGTCTGTCGTTCATTCCGCGTTTCAAAACCCTTTCGAAA
>Ga0181536_10000562_pt1 | contig 44962 bp, 41 predicted proteins | sample PEATcosm2014_Bin_41_FD_121105 | JGI IMG/M metagenome (GOLD analysis project Ga0181536, IMG submission 121105) | Peatland microbial communities from MTU Mesocosm Facility, Houghton, MI, USA - PEATcosm2014_Bin17_60_metaG | ecosystem: Environmental > Terrestrial > Soil > Wetlands > Peat | place...
CGAGACCATCCTCGACCGGCTCGTCATCCACACCGAAGGCGGGCTCGGGGCCATCCTCGACCGGCGGGACGCCCTGGAGGCCGCCTCGGCGAAGTGACCGCCGGGCGCGTCGTCGCCGGCTCCCGCCCGCCTCAGAAGTAGCGCGCCATCAGCTGGTGGGACCAGTCCGGTTGGCGGACCGCGGTGCGCGGGCCGAACTCGACCAGGTGGGGCTTGATGTCGAGGACCGGGGTGCCGTCGATGGCGTCGAGCCCCCGGACCCTCAAGGTCGCACCCTCGGTGCCCACCAGCTCGCAGGTGGACACCCCGAGGCGATTGGGGCGGTCCTTGGCGCGCTGGGCGAAGATCCCGACCTCGGGCCAGTCGGGGTTGCCCCGCGGCCGGCGCCGCCCGAGGCGGATCGACGCCGGGTCGACCCGGTCGAAGAGGTAGACGACGTCGAGGTGGCTGAAGGCCTCGAGGCCGGCCAGGGCCTCCTCGCCGAAGGGGGGGAGGAGGGTGATGGTCGACTCGACCGCTCCCCAATCGTCGTCGACCGCCTCGGCCCGGGGCGAGGAGACGACGGCCACCGCCCGCACGCTGAACTCGGGGGCCTCGCCGCTGCGTTGCACCCCCCCAGTCTCCCAGGCCCGGGTCAGTCGCCGAACTCGGGCTGGGCCAGGGCGTAGACGCCGACCACGGTGGCCGCCAGGCCGAGCGCCTCCCACAGGGGGTCGAGACCGGCTCGGCCGACGGGCTCTGTGAGCACGGTGAGCCCGATGGCCACGGCCACCAGCGGCTGGACCACGGTCATGGTGGGCAGCGACAGCCGGAGCATGCCGGCGCTGAAGGCGCTCTGGGTGCACACCATGCCCACCAGCCCGCTCACCACGACGGCGTAGGGGCCCCAGGAGGCCAGGGCGTGGAGGACGCCGTGGTGGACGATCCGCCAGCTGAGCGAGGTGGCGGCGGACATGTAGCCGTAGGTGACGCCGGCGGCCGCCGCCATGAAGAGCCCCGCCCACTGCTGGGCGGCGCGCCGGGGGACGATCGCCAGGGCGGCCACGACCACCGCAGAGACGGCGGCCAGCGCCACCAGCGCCGGGCCCCCCACGTGGGCCCGGCCTGTCCCCGGCCGGGCCACGGCCAAGAAGAGGGCCAAGCCGCAGGCGACCAGGGCGGCCGCCGCCGCCTCGCCCCGGGGCACCGGCCGGCGCCGGACGACGGCGGCGACCGGGAAGGCGAAGACGAGGCTGGTGACGAGCAGCGGCTCGACGAGGGTGATCGGGCCGTAGCGCAGCGCCACCAGCTGGAGGCCGAAGCCGACGACGTCGAGCACGTTGCCGAGCAGCCACCGGGGGTTCTTCACGAGGCGCATCACCAGGCCGGCCCTCATGGCCAGCTCGGGCGGCTGGGCCGAGGTCGCCTGGTGCTGGAGGACCGAGGCGACGCCGTAGCAGGCGGCGGCACCCAGGGCGAGGGGCACCACCGCCGTCAGGTCCCCACCTCCGGCCATGGCGGTCAGCGGACCGCCACGACCTCGCCGTGGACCACGACGAAGGTGCCGTCGGCGGCGTCGGCCCAGCGGCGGAAGGCGGCGGCGATCGCCTCCAGCTCGGCCTCCCCGGCCAGGCCGTAGGAGAGGGCCTGGGCGGCGAAGTCCGAGTGCACCACCCGGTCGGCCCAGAGCCCGCCCCACCACTGCCGGCGGTCGGGGTCGTCGAAGACCCAGGTGCCACGGGTGACCCGGGGCCGGCTGAAACCGGCCTCGGCGACCCAGTCGCCCAGGCGCCGCCCGGCGTCGGCATCGGCGCCGTTGGCCGCAGTCACCTCGTGGTAGAGGTCGAGCCAGCGGTCGAGCCAGCGGTCGGCCGGGGCCCAGGTGAAGGCGGAGTAGTCCGAGTCCCGCACGGCCACGAGCCCCCCCGGGCGCAGCACCCGGCGCATCTCGCAGAGCGCCTCGACCGGCCGGGCGAGATGCTGGAGGACCTGGTGGGCGTGGACCACGTCGAAGGCGGCGTCGGCGAACCCCAGGCCGTAGGCGTCGCCCACGCAGAAGGCGGCCCCCGAGCCGGCCCGCCGGGCCCGCTCCTTCGCCTCGGCCACCACCCCGGCCGAGGCGTCGACCCCGACCACCGTGCCCGGGGAGAGCCGAGCGGCCAGGTCGGCGGTGACGGTGCCCGGGCCGCAGCCGACGTCGAGCAGCGACATGCCGCGCACCAAGGAGGGGAGGAGGTAGGCGGCCGAGTTCTCGGCCGTCCGCCACGTGTGGCTGCGCAGCACCGACTCGTGGTGGCCGTGGGTGTACGTGTCGCGCACCCCTCCATGATGGCAGGCGGGCGCCGTTGACAATGAGACACTTTTCGCCATAGTGTTTCACGGTGGGTTCGGCCAGACTGCGCCAGACGACGCTCGACCGCCCCGCACCCCGGGTCATCCGCCACCTCGGCGCCGACGACCGCTCGTCGGTGCGGGTGCGCATCGTCGACGCCGCCCTGCGTCGCATCGCCCGGCAGGGGACCCGCAAGACCACCGTCGACGACCTGGCCAGGGAGGCCGGGGTCTCCCGCGCCACCCTCTACCGCACCTTCCCCGGCGGCAAGGAGGCGGTCCTGTCCGCCGTGGTGGAGACCGAGGTGGCCCGGTTCTTCTCGGGGCTGGCCGTGGTCATGGGGGAGGCCCACGACCTGGAGGACGTGCTGGTGGCCGGGATGGTGGACGCCGCCCGGCGGCTGTCGGGCCACGCCGCCCTCAACTACCTCCTCGAGCACGAGCCCGAGGTGGTCTTCCCCCGGCTGGCCTTCGACCAGATGGACCGCCTGCTCTTGGTGGCCAGCGACTTCATCGCCCCGTTCTTCGGCCGCTGGCTGGAGCCGGACCAGGCGGCACGGGCCGCCGAGTGGGCGGTGCGCATCGTCGTCTCCTACCTCGCCACCCCGGCCCGCGGGGCCGACCTGACCGACCCCCACCAGGCCCGCCGGCTGGTGGACACCTTCGTCATCCCGGGCATCCAAGCCCTGCGGGCCCCCGCGGCGCCGTGGGCCAACGACCAATGAGCAACAGACCAATAGGGAGGGACCAGCAATGACCACCGTGGACGAGAGCGCCGGAAGGCCCGAGGCCATGCCGAGCAACATGGAGCTCATCGGCCGCGAGCGCCTCGACGACATCGAGGCGGTCCTCGCCGTCGTCGGCCGCCAGGAGGCCGACGGCCGCCACCTGGTCGCCGACCCCTGTCCGGCCGAATTCACCTGGGACTACGACAAGGGCCGCCGGGCCCAGCTGGCCCGGCTCTACGAGAAGGCCAAGGGTGCGCAGTGGAACGCCCAGACCGACCTCCCCTGGGAGACCGAGGTCGACCAGGAGCGGTTGGTGATCGCCAACGCCGAGGCCAACCATGAGCTGCAGCGCTGGGCCAACACCGACATCACGGGCACCGTGCTCGAGCACTGGAGCGACGCCGACTGGATCCGCTTCGGGGTGCAGAACCAGAACTGGATGCTTTCCCAGTTCCTCCACGGCGAGCAGGGCGCGCTGCTGTGCACGGCCAAGATCGTCGAGACCGTCCCGTGGATCGACGCCAAGTACTACGCCGCCACCCAGGTGATGGACGAGGCCCGCCACGTCGAGGTCTTCTCCAAGTACCTCGACGAGAAGCTGTCGGGCCACTACCCGCTCAACGGCCACCTGGGCCTCCTGCTCGACGACATCTTGGGCGACTCGCGCTGGGACATCACCTACCTCGGGATGCAGATCATGGTGGAGGGGCTGGCCCTCGCCGCCTTCGGCTTCATCCACGCCATGACCACCGAGCCGCTCTTGAAGCAGCTGCTGCGCTACGTGATGGCCGACGAGGCCCGCCACGTGGCCTTCGGGGTGATCAGCCTGCAGGAGCTCTACACCGAGCTCTCGGCGAAGGAGCTCCGCGAGCGCCAGGAGTTCGCCTTCGAGGCCGCGGTCCGCCTGAAGGACCGCATGATCATGCAGGAGGTGTGGGAGCGGCTCGAGGTGCCCCGGGCCGACGTGGTCAAGGTCGTCTCCCAGGCCCCCGAGCGCGACGAGTTCCAGATCCTGCTCTTCTCCAAGATCGTGCCCAACCTGAAGAAGCTGGGGTTGCTCGACGCGGCCGACGGCTGGCTGCGCCAGAAGTTCACCGAGATGGGGGCGATCGCCTTCGAGCACCTGACCGACTCGACCGAGGAGGCCGACGCCTTCGCCGACGGCTCGCCGGTCGACCGCCAGGTTGCCTAGTGCACCACCCCGGGAACGGTGCGGGCTGCTGGTAGCCTGAGCCGGATGTCCCGGCGCGACGCAGCACCCCGATTCGGCGCCGTGGTGACGGCCATGGTGACCCCCTTCGACGACCGGGGCGCCCTCGACCTCGACGCCGCGGCGGACCTGGCGAGGTGGCTGGCCGACCACGGGAGCGACGGGCTGGTCGTCTCGGGCACCACCGGCGAGGGGCCGGTGCTCGCCGACGACGAGAAGACGGCGCTGTGGCGGGCCGTGGCCGAAGCGGTCACCGTGCCGGTCATCGCCGGCACCGGCACCAACGACACCCGCCACTCCATCGCCCTCACCCGAGCGGCCACCGAGGCCGGCGTCGACGCCGTCCTGCTGGTCACCCCCTACTACAACCGCCCCTCGCAGGCGGGGCTGTTCGACCACTTCGCCGCGGTGGCCGCGGCCACCGACCTGCCGGTCATGCTCTACGACATCCCCGTGCGGTCGGGGCGGCGGATCGCCGCCGCCACCATGCTCCGCCTGGCCGAGGCCGCCGCCAACGTGGTGGCGGTGAAGGACGCCACGGGGGACCCGGCCGGCGCGGCCCGACTGCTCGCCCGGGCCCCCGAAGGGTTCGAGCTCTACAGCGGCGACGACTCCCTCACCCTGCCGCTGCTGTCGGTGGGGGCGGTGGGCGTGGTCAGCGTGGCCTCGCACTGGGTGGGCCCCCAGCTGGGCGAGATGATCGCCGCCTTCCGCCGGGGCGACGTGGCGCGGGCCCGGGAGATGAACGCCGGGCTGGTCGACTCCTACGAGTTCGAGTCCTCCGAGGAGTTCCCCAACCCGCTGCCGGCCAAGGCCGCCTGCCGGGCGCTCGGGCTGGCCGTGGGCCAGTGCCGCCAGCCCATGGGGGCCGCACCCTCCGCGCTCGACGACGAGGCCAGGCGCCTCCTCGACCGGCTCGGTGCCCCGGCGACCGCAGGAGGCCGGGTTGCCTGAGCAGTCGGGGCGACGCCGCAAGCCCAGGCGAGCCGAGGAGAGCGCCCAGCCGGCTGCCGGCCCGGCGCCCCGCCCGGCCAAGCGGTCGCAGAGGGCGGCGAAGTCCCAGCCCGCCGCCGCCCGGTCCGAGCGGCGAGACGGCCGCGGCGCCGGGGGTGGCCGGACGGCCAAGAAGGCCCCGGCGGAGGCCCGAGCCAAGCCGCGGGCCGCCAGTCCCCGGGGCGCCCCACAGCCGGTCCGGGTGGTCTTCTTGGGAGGGCTCGGGGAGATCGGCCGGAACTGCGCCTGCATCGAGGTCGACGGGCGGATCCTCGTCCTCGACTGCGGGATCATGTTCCCCGACCCCGACATGCCCGGGGTCGACCTGGTCCTGCCCGACTTCTCCTACCTCCACGAGAACGCCGATCGGGTGGACGCCGTGGTGCTCACCCACGGCCACGAGGACCACACCGGCGGCCTGGCCTTCTTGCTGCGGGACCTCTCCTTCCCCATCTACGGCTCGGAGTTCTCGCTCGGCCTGGCCCGCAACCGGATCGACGAGGCGGGGCTCTCCGCCCGGGCGCAGTACGTGGTGGTGGGCGACGGCGAGCGGCGCCGGATCGGCCCCTGCGACGTGGAGTTCATCCCGGTCACCCACTCGGTGCCCAACGCCTTCGCCATCGCCTTCCACACCCCCCAGGGGGTGATCCTGCACTCGGGGGACTTCAAGCTCGACCTGCAACCGGTCGACGGCCGTCGCACCGACCTGGCCCGCATCGGGGCGCTGGCCGCCACCGAGGGCATCCGGTTGCTCCTGTCGGACTCGACCAACGCCGAGGAGCCGGGGTTCACCCCGTCGGAGAGCACGGTCGGGCTCACCATGCGCCGGGTGTTCATGGCCCGGCCCGGCCGACGGGTGGTGGTGGCGTGCTTCGCCAGCCACATCCACCGCGTCCAGCAGGTGATCGACGCCGCGGTGGCCAGCGGCCGCAAGGTGGCCACCCTCGGGCGCTCGATGGGCAAGAACGTCGAGCTGGCCCGGCGGCTGGGCATCCTCACGGTCCCCGAGGGGACCCTGGTCGACATCGACGAGGTCGACATGCTCCCCGACGGGGAGATCTGCGTCATCTCCACGGGGTCACAGGGTGAGCCGATGTCGGCCCTCTCCCTCATGGCCACCGGCGACAACAAGCGGCTGCGCATCGAGGACGGCGACGTGGTGGTCATCAGCGCCCACCCCATCCCGGGCAACGAGTGGTCGGTCGGCCGGGTCATCGACGAGCTGCACCGGCGCGGGGCCGAGGTCGTGCACTCGGGGGCCGAGGCCGTCCACGTGAGCGGGCACGCCCGCCAGGGCGAGCTCCAGACGCTGCTGTCGGTGGCCCGTCCCGAGGCGTTCGTCCCAGTCCACGGCGAGTATCGCCACATGGTCCACCACGCCGCCCTGGCCCGGTCGATGGGCGTGGTGCCCGAGCAGGTCCTTCTGTGCGAGGACGGCGACGCCATCCTCCTCGACCACGACGGCATCCGGCGCGACGGCACCGTGCCCGCCGGCTACCTCTACGTCGACGGCACGGTCGGCGACGTCGGCCACGGGGTGCTGCGCGACCGCAAGATGCTGGCCGAGGAGGGGGTGGTGATGGTGGTGGCGACCGTCGACCTGCACCGCGGCGTGCTGAGCGGCGAGCCCCAGATCGCCACCAAGGGATGGGTCCACGCCCCCGAGGCCGAGGACCTGCTGGAAGAGGCAGGCCAGGTGGTGGCCCAGGCCCTGGTGCGGGCGATGGCCGACGGGGCACGCGACGTCGAGGTGCTCTCCCACCACGCCCGCAAGGCGCTGGGCCGGCTGGTGGGGGACCGCACCCGCCGCCGGCCGATGATCGTGCCCATCGTCATGGTCGTCTAGGTACCGCAATTGGGACGTGTGGTGCAAAGCTGAGCCCGAACGTCTCGTCACTTCCGTACCGGGCGCCGTTGCCAGCACCCCGTCCAAGTCTCACCCACTGCCCAGACGCATACGGGTCTGGGCAGTGCTGCTTGGTTCCGCCCTCAGACGAGCGCTGCCACCCGGGCGGGTGCCTTCGTGGACTTGTGCGCTCTCGGGTCGGCGTGCTTGGTCTCCGGCCGTGTCCCGGCGACGGTGCTGCGAATGCTGGGCCGCTGTCCCTCGATGACAGAGCTGCCTGGGGCGACAGCCGCTTCGTTGAGACCGAGGAGCCTTCGCCCCTCGCGCTCGAGGTTCACTGCTGTCCGCTTTGCCTTCGGCGCGCATGCTGCAACGTTGCGGCGATGACGAGACGCCTGGGCGGACCGCTCCGAAGACGATCTTCCGGTCCATTGGTGCGGGATCGCCCGGTGGCTCGCCGGGCGCCGCGGGCGCGGCAATGCTGACCGCGGTCCGCAGTCCAAGGGGGGTCTGAGGATGTTCATGGGCGCGGGGTCGGCGGACGGGGGGCGCCGGTCGGGGGCCGTCGGGCCATGACCGGCGGACGGCGGTGGGGCGCCCGGCGTGGCGCAGTAGGTGTTGGGGCCGCACTGGCGGCGGCGCTGCTCGGGGCGACCCTGGCCGCCATCCCCGGACCGCTCCCCGCCGGAGCGTCAACAAGGCATGCCCGCCTGGCACCGATGGCCGGTTCGTACGTGTTCGAACTGCCGTTCCACGGGGCGGTGCGCGACTACCGGCTGCACGTGCCCCCGGCGGCGGCCGACGGGAAGCCCCTGCCGCTGGTGCTGAACCTGCACGGCGCGACCCAGAACGCCATCTTGGAGGAGGGGTATTCCGACATGGACGCCACCTCCGACCAGGACGGGTACCTCGTGGCCTACCCCGACGGGACCACGGACACAACCGACAGCCCGCCAGACCAGTACAGCTGGGACGCCGGGGCCTGCTGCGGCCTGCCGGTCACCGACCACGTGGACGACGTGGGCTTCCTGCTCGACGTGATCTCCGACATCGCAACCCGCACCCCGGTGAACCTGCGACGCGTCTACGTCACGGGGATGTCAGCCGGCGGCATGATGGCCTACACCATGGCGGCCGAAGCCCCCCGGCACATCGCTGCCGTCGCCTCGGTCTCCGGCCAGGTCGAGCTCCCCTCCATCCACCCCTCGCGTCCGGTGCCCACCATGGAGTTCCACAGCGTCAACGACCCGATTGCCAAGTGGGACGGAGTGGACGGCAAGTACTCGGTCATGGATGGCATCGACAAGTGGGTGACGGCGGACGGCTGCGCGGCCAAGCCCCACGACGCGACGACCATCGTCGGGGCCGCCGGCACCACGTCGTCCGGCGAGACCGCTACCCGTGTCGCCTACACCGGCTGCCGCGACGGCAGGCAAGTCGTGCTGTGGCGGCTGACCGGATCGGGCCATGTGTGGCCGGGCAGCCCGCTGCTCGGCACAGCCACAACACACATCCTCACGGGCGTCGGGCGCGGCACCACCCTGGTCGACGCCGACCAGCTCATGTGGCGGTTCTTCCAGCGCTACTCGCTCCCCGCCACACCGTGAGCGGCGGGGCCGGGCCCCGGGGTCGATGGCCTCGTCCCTGCGCGCCATGGGCACGGGCCCCGCCGCGAGGGGGAGAACCGCTCGTCGTCACGGTTCAGCGTCACCGAGTCACGTGCGTGGTGACCCGCCCGGAGTCGGGGACTTCAGCGGGCGACCGGTCCACGCGCGCCCGTCGCTCAGGAGGTGACCGCCAGCGTGGTCGTGCGCGCCCCGCGGTCGTGGGCGAGCTGGGCGGGGGTGAAGAGGAAGGTCACCCACTTGCCCTCCGAGTACAGCGTGGTCATGTTGCGGTACCACGGCGACGTCGGGTCGGTCGCCTCCGAGTAGGTGAGGATGCCCTGGGACCGCGGCCCCTGCGGGGTGAGCTCGGTCGTCATGACCAGCGACGAGCCTGTGTAGACCACGCCGTAGGGGGCGGCCGAGGTCGGCCCGCCCGTGGCGTTGCCCGAGTAGATGGCGTTGAAGCAGCCGGTGTCGCACCCCGGGATGGGGATCCTCGGCCCCTTCTGCGGCGCCCGCTGGACCTGGCCGTAGGTGGCGTCGAGGGGGATGTGGTGGGCCTGGAGGTCGAGGACCGCTGTGGCCAGTGCGCCGAGCACCGCCGGGTCGGCGGTGTTGAGCCCCGAGGGCGTTGTGAGGGGGTCATCGGGGTTGAAGGGGACGGTCCACAGGGTCGCTGTCGACGGCGCGTCGGCCGCCCACTCGCTGAAGAGCCACCCGCCGCTGGCCGTCAGGCGGCCGGTCTTGTCGTAGCCGGCCAGCGCGGTGCACGCCGGGGCCAGGTCGACCACGGTGCCGTTCTTGGCCTTGGCCGTGGGCGTCGCACGGCACGCGCCGACCAGGGCTGTCAGCGTCAGCTCGGCCTCCTCGGACTCGTCGCCGGCCCACATCTCCTGGAGGGTCGAGAGGGTGAACTTCGGCGGTCCGAGCCCGTCGGTCCCCGCCACCCGCTCGGCGATCAGGCGGTTGCCCAGCCGGGTGCGGTAGTCCTGCTGGGTGTCGACGGTGCCCACGATGGGGGAGAAGGCGGGGAACGGCGCGCTCGGATTGGCCAGCCAGTAGGAGTCGTTCGAGTTCTCCACGTAGTCGGTGCGGATGGTGTGCGGCAGGTGCGCCGCGTCGAAGATGCCGTTCACCGGCGTGCCCGGGTCGTTTCTCCAGGCGCAGGCCGAGCGCGACCCTGTGAGGGTGACCACCCCGGCGGCGGCGAAGACGAGCTGGGCCGCGCCCGTCGGGGTGCAGGCGGTGATGAGCGAATCGGGCACGTTGGGGACGTTGGCCACCTCGGAGTAGAGGGCGTGGCCGGTGTCGTCGGCGGCGATGGTGTTGAAGAACGGGATGGCGAGGTACTTCGACTCGACCCCGAGCAGCTGGCCGACCGACGTCGCCTGGCCCATCCGCAGGTACTCGTTGGCCACCCGGAAGTTGTTGGTCAGGTTGGCGTCGTCGACGGCGTAGGCGGTGGTGTCGGTCCAGGCGTACTTGGCCTCGGGCACCACCAGCACCCGGCCCCAGCGCGTGGTGTAGAAGGTGTGGCGGACGGTCCTGCCCCCGGCGCGGACCGAGACGGTGAGCGGCTTCATCCGCTCGACCTTGCCGTCGACGTAGTAGCTCGTCGGGTGCCCGGGCACCAGCTTCAGCTGGTAGAAGGTGAAGTGGAAGGTGGTGGCCACGGTGTGGGTCCAGGCCAGGTACCGGTTGAACCCGATGCCCACCAGCGGGAACCCCATGAGGGTGCCGCCCATCACGTCGTAGCTTCCGGGCACGGTGAGCTGGACCACCCAGAACCGCTCGGTGCCGCGCCAGGGGAAGTGGGGGTTGGCCAGCACCATGCCGTCGCCGTCGGCCGTGTCCTGGGACCCGATCCCGATGCCGTTGGACCCGAGGGAGGACGTGGGGTTCTCGTCGAGCTGGTCGCCCAGGGCCACCAGGGCGCGCCGTGAGGGGATCCCCGCCGCTGACCCCTTGGCCGCCGCTGGCCTGGCCGAGGGCGGGTCGGCGTCGGCCTCGTCGGCCTCGAACTGGACGCTGGAGGCCTCGGTGGCGACCTGGATGCCCCGCAGGAACATGTCCTCCTCGGTGATCGGTCGGACCCAGGGCTTGTGGTCGCAGGTCGGGTCGTGGAGCCGTCCCGAGGCGAGGTAGGCGTTGTAGCCGGCGATGAAGCCCAGGTAGATCTGGCGGACCTGGGGGAGCGGGCCGACGGGCGGCGGCTCGTCCATCTCGGCGGTGAGGTTCTGGCTGGCCTTGATCGACCGCCAGAAGAGGTCGGACTGCAGGTTGGTGGCGGTGGTTGTCGCCGCGTATGTGACGCTCAGCCCCTTGGGCCCGAAGTAGCGGGACCGGTCGCCGTCGACGGTGACGAAGTCCTCGGCCAAGGTGCAGAAGTCGTCCTGCGAGAACGCCCACGCCTCGCCGTAGCCGAGGGCGCGGAAGTTGTCCGCCGTGATGTGGGGGATCCCGTCGCTGTCGCGGGTGATGGTGACGCTCTGGCGCCCGGGGCCGTCGGCCGCCGCCGCGGCGGCCGAGACGAGCGGCAGGGTCGCCCAGGCCAGGGCGATCCCCACCGCCGCCCGCAGCAACGGGCGCGCCCTCACCGTGGTGCCGGCGTCGCCGCCGGGCTCACGAGCCGATCCACACCGACGTGGGCCACGTCGAGCCCCCGCTCAACCCGATGATGGCGCTCCCGTCGGGGGCCTGGGGGTTGTTGAAGTTCTGGACCTTGGGGTTGGCCACCACGGCCCAGACCGACCGGCCGAGCCAGGTGTAGGGGAGGTCCTGGGCCAGGTACTCGCCGATCGAGCGGTAGGCCGCGGTGCGCGCCGCGGGGCTGTCGCTCTGTCGGGCGGAAGTGAGCGCCCGCTGGATGCGCGGGTCCTTGTTGCGGGCGAAGTTGAGCGAGATCCCCGAGCCCTCGACCGTGTCGGCGGCCCAGAAGACGTAGTTGGCGTCGGGGTCGACGGCACCGAACTGGCGCCAGGCCACCGCCTGGAACGTGCCGAAGGCCACGTCCTCGATCATGGTGTTCTGGGCCACCGACGAGAGGCTGACCGTCATCCCGACGTCCTGGTAGCGCTGTTGGAGGTAGGTCATCACCCGCTGGGTCTGGGGGTCGGGTGGACACCTGAGGGTGAAGGACGGCGTCTGCCCGTGGGCGTGCTCGTAGGCCTCGACCGCCGCCCGGGCGCCGGCCGGGTCGTAGCCGGGGTAGGTGGTCTTCTCGTGGTACTGGGTCCCGGGGGGGAAGGGGCTTGTCACCGGGGTGTTGACCTCCAGCCCGAAGGTGCGGCAGATGGCCGCCTGTGTGTAGGCCTTGGCCATGGCCAGTCGGGCGTTGCGGTCGCTGAAGGGCGGCGCCGCGCAGTTGAGCAGGATGCAGTCGACTGTGGGCTCGCCCACGACGTCGAGGCTGTTGTCGACGTAGGACCACTGCCGGTTCCCCCGGTACTCCTTGATGATCGACGCGGTGTTGGTGTTGATCATGTCGACCGACCCCAGTTGCAGCGCCTCGGCGGCCGATGTGGGGTCGACGATCGGCTTGTAGGTGACCGAGTCGAGGTGGGGGAGGCCCTTGCGCCAGTAGTGCTGGTTGCGCACCGCGGTGAAGTGTGTGTTGGGGACCCACGCTGTGTAGACGAACGGGCCGGTGCCGATGGGGTGCTCGGCGCCGTTGGGGTTGGCGAGCATCGAGGGGGCCAGCATGTACCCGATCTGGGAGGCCGAGGAGAGGTAGTAGGGGAAGGCGGCCCACGGCCCGTGCATGTCCAGGCGGACCGAGAGGGGGCCGGTCTGGGTGGCGTCCTTCACGAACTGGGAGAACACCGCCTTGGCGAGGATCGAGTTGGCCACCGTCTCGATGTTGGAGTAGAACGCCGCGCCGTCGCACGGGGTGCCGTCGTGGAAGACCAGATCGGGGCGGAGGGTGACCGTCCACGTCGTGAAGTCGGCGTTGGGGGTGACCGACTCCGCCAGGTAGGGCACCAGCCGGCCGGTGGTGGTGACGGCCAGGAACGGGTCGAACACCGTCTTGGCGTAGTTGAAGCCGTTCTCGTCCCACTGGTTGGCGGTGTTGTTGAACCCCTGCACCTCCGAGTCGGTGCCGTAGACCAGGGTCCCGCCTCGCCGCGGACGGGTCGTGGGGATGCCGTTGCGCCCGGGCCCGTTGGTCTTCCCCGACGCGGGGACCGTCGCCCCGGCCGGTCCCGCCCGCAGCGAGCCCGTGCCCGCCAGCGCCCCGGCCGCTGCCGCCACGCCGGTCAAGAGGAAGGGCCGGCGCCCGAACCGATCTGCCATCGTCAACCCCCCGCTCTGCTCTCGGGCCCAGCGCCCACCCGCCGGGCGGCCGGTGGCCGACCGCGGCCGCCCTCGCGACCTCCCCCCACGGGACCGGGACGGCCATCATTACCCGAATCGACCGGTCCCGTCAGCGTGGAACCGGGTCAGCGCCCACCGGCGGGGGACCGAGTCCCCCGGGCGGCCGGCCGCCCGGGGCCCGGTGGGTGGGTCAGCCGCCGAGCTCGGGCTCGAGTGGGCCGACGGCGCCGACGGGGCCCGGCTCGGGCGCCGGTGCCGGGGCCCCGGCCGGGCGGGTGCCGGCGGGGACGACGAAGGCGGCCACGAAGGCGAGCGCCACCAGGGCGGCGGCCACCGCGAAGGCCCGCCCGTACCCCGAGGCGAGGGCCATGGCGCCGGGGGTGCCGGCGGCCAAGAGGGTGCGGCTGTGGCTGCTGGCCAGGGTGGCCAGGGCGGCCAGCCCCAGGGAGCCCCCCACCTGGCGGGAGGTGTTCATGAGCCCCGAGGCGAGCCCCGCCTCGCTCCGGTCGACCCCGGCGGTGGCCGCGGCCGCCACCGGGGTGAACAGGATGCCGAGCGCCAGCGAGACGGTCGTCCCGGCCTCGAAGACGCAGCCCCAGTAGCCGGCCGAGGTGGAGACCTGGGAGAGCCAGATGAAGCCGCCCGCCGCCAGCCCCGTGCCGATGAGCAGCAGCGGCCGGATGCCGAGTCGGGCCAACAGGCGCGAGCTCGTCTGGGCCCCGACGATGATGGCCACGGCCATCGGGGCGAAGGCCAGGCCGGTGCGCAGGGCGCCGTAGCCGAGGACGTCTTGGAGGAAGAGCGACAGGAAGTACCACATCGAGAAGAAGGCGGCCCCGATCATGAGCATGACCAGGTTGGCCCCGGTGACCGGCCGCTTGGTGAACAGCCGGAGCGGGACGAGGGGGTTGGCGGCGACCTTCGTCTGGATGACGAGGAAGGCGGTCAGGAGGACGGCCGCCACGCCGATGGCGCCGAGGGTCCGGGCCGAGGTCCAGGCGTAGACGTCGGTGTTGACGATGGCGTAGGCCAGGGTGGCCAGGCCGGCGGTGACGGTGACCGCGCCGGCCACGTCGAGCCGCCGCCCGGCGTCGGGCCGGCGGGCCTCGGAGAGGACGGCCAGGGCGGCCACGAAGGCCGCGGCGCCGATGGGGACGTTGATGAAGAGCACCCACCGCCAGCTGAGCTCGGCCGTGAGCACCCCGCCGAGGATCACCCCGGCCGCCCCGCCGGCCCCGCCCATGGCGCTCCACAGGCCGAGCGCCTTGGCCAGCCGGTGGCCCGAGAAGGTCGTGACGATGATGGTGAGGGTGGCCGGCGAGAGGACGGCGCCGCCGACCCCCTGGGCCGCCCGGGCCGCCGTCAGCCACCCCGAGCTCTGGGCGAACCCCCCGGCCAGGCTGGCCGCGGCGAACAGCGCCAGGCCGAAGAGGTAGACCCGCCGGCGGCCGTAGAGGTCGGCGGCCCGGCCGCCGAGGAGGAGGAAGCCGGCGAAGGTGAGGACGTAGGCGTTCACCACCCACTGCAGCCCGGTTGCGCTGTAGTGCAGGTCGTGCCCGATGGAGGGCAGGGCGACGTTCACCACCGAGACGTCGAGGACCACCATGAACTGGGCCACGCAGGCCAGCGCCAGCACGGCCCGGTCGGACGAGCGGCGCGCTCGGGACGGCATCGGCCGCAGCTTAAAGAAGCCGGAGCTGTTCTCCGGCCGCGCGCCGCGCCGCCGAGGGGTGGCGGGCCACGGCCCGGTCGTCGGGCCCCCGGCGGACGCCCCCGCCGAGGGGCGCGGGAGGCCGGGGGCGCCGGGCGCCGGCCACGCCGACGGCCGAGGCCACCAAGGCGGCGACCCGCGCCTGCTCGGCCTCGGGCTGGTACGACCGGCCGGCGAACCGCTGCCCGGTCTCCTCCACGAGGTCTGGCCGGGCCTCGGCCAGCCACCCGAGGTAGTGCTGGCGCACCCCCGGGCGCAGGTGCAGGGCGACGGCGGCCACCGAGACCGCCCCGGCCGACGCCGCGGCGGCGGCCACCGCGCGGACCTGGTCGTCGGCGTCGGAGAGGCCGGGGAGCACCGGGGCCACCAGGACGCCGCAGGGGACGCCGGCCTCGTTGAGCCGGCGCACGGCGGCCAACCGCTGCTCGGGCGGGGGCGTGCCCGGCTCGGTGAGCCGCCACACCGCCCGGTCCACGGTCGCCACCGAGAGGCAGCAGTGCACCGTCGCCCGCCCGGCCGCCGCCGCCAGCACCCGCAGGTCGCGCAGGATGAGGGTGGACTTGGTGAGGATGCTGAAGGGGTTGCGCGCCTCGCCCAGCACCCCGACGATCCCCCGGGTCAGGTGGTACTTGCCCTCGGCGTGCTGGTAGGGGTCGGTGTTCGTCCCGAGGGCGATGTGCTCGCCGCCCCACGAGGGCGCCCGCAGCTCGGCGCGGAGCCGCTCGACGGCGTTCACCTTCACCACGATCCGGCGCTCGAAATCCCGGCCGGTGCCCAGCCCCAGGTAGGCGTGGGTGGGCCGGGCGAAGCAGTAGGTGCAGGCGTGGCTGCACCCCCGGTAGGGATTGACCGTGTAGCGGAACGGGACCCGGCTCCCCTCGGGCACCCGGTTGACGACCGACCGGGCGTTCACGTGGAGGAACTCCATGCCGGCGAAGTCGCCCGTGCCCACATGGCGGCCGAGGGCGGACTCGTCGGGGAAGAGGGCTGCCTCCTGCTCCTCCTCGGCGGTGGTCCAGCGCAGGGCGATCGGGTCACGACGGGCCACGGATGGCATGATATCGAACGTGTGTTCGCCCCGCTCGCCGGCCCTGTCCCCCGAGCGGCGGCGCGGCGGCAGTAGCCTTGTCCCACTGTGGTGACGGCGCTGTGGTGACCACCAAGGGGTCAACCTCGAGCCGCTCCTCGGCCCGGTCGGCACCGAGCGGTCGTGGGGCCTCGGCGCGCGGGCGGGGGAGTGGCGGCTCGCGCCCGGCCGCGGCGCGCCGCCGGGCGCCGTCGCACGCCTCGAGGGGGGCGGCCGAGCGGGCCGCCGGCCTCTTCGGGGACCACGCGGCCGACCTGTGGGCGATCGCCCTGGCCACCGTCGGCGTCTTGCTCGCGCTCGCCCTCTACGGCGGCGCGGCGGGGTGGGTGGGCCACGGGGTCGACGACGTCTTGGGCACGGTGGTGGGCTGGACGCGCTTCGTGCTGCCCCCGGTGGCGGTGGGTGCCGGGGCGGTCATCATCGCCGGTCGTCACCGGCCCGAACCGGTGCGCACCGGGATCGGCGCCGCCGTCGGGCTGCTGGCCGTGTCGGGGCTGGCCGAGCTGGCCGGCGGGTCGCCCACCGTCGGGGCGCCCTCCGCCGCGCTGCGCGGTGCGGGCGGGGTGCTGGGCGCCGCCGTCGGCCGGCCGCTCGAGGTCGGCCTCGGCACCGCCGGTGCGGTGGTGGTCCTGGTGGCCTTCGTGGCCGTCGGCGCGGTCCTGTCGACCGGCGTCTCCCTGGGCACCGTGGGCAGGGGCCTCGCCACGGCCGCCGGTGCCGGTGGGCGCGCCGCCCGCCGCCTGGCCGCCGGGCGGGACGACCAGCCCGGCGAGGCGCCCGCCGCCGGGCCGCGCGAGCCGGTCCAGCTGCCGCTCCCTCTGGCGCCGGTCGACCTGGCGGCCGAGGAGCCCACACCGGCCGACCACCACGAGCCGGCGGCGACACCAGTACCGGTGGCCGAACCCCCGCCCCGCCGCACCCCGGCCCGGGCGGCCCGATCCGAGCCCGCCCCCGCCGGCGCGGCCTGGGAGCTCCCGCCGCTCGAGCTGCTCTCGCTCTCCAAGGCGCAGCGCCACGACGAGCGCCTGCTGGCCCAGGCCGGGGAGGACCTGGTGGCCGCCCTGGCCGCCCACGGGGTGGCCACCCGCCTGGTCGGGCGGACGGTCGGGCCGACCGTCACCCGCTACGAGCTCGAGCTGGGGCCCGGGGTGAAGGTGGCCCGGGTCACCAGCCTCTCGCGCGACATCGCCTACGCCATGGCCTCGCCCGACGTGCGCATCCTGGCGCCGATCCCCGGCAAGTCGGCGATCGGGGTCGAGGTCCCCAACCGCCAGCGCCAGCTCGTCTCGCTGGGCGACATCCTCTCCTCCGAGGAGGCCGAGCGGGCCACCCACCCGCTCGAGGTGGCGCTGGGCCGCGACATCGCCGGCCGACCGGTGATGGTGAACCTGGCCGAGATGCCCCACGTGCTCATCTCCGGGGCGACCGGGGCCGGCAAGTCGTCGTGCATCAACTCGCTCATCACCTCGGTCCTGGTGCGGGCCACCCCCGACGAGGTGCGCCTCATCCTGGTCGACCCCAAGCGCGTCGAGCTCGGGCAGTACAACGACCTGCCCCACCTGCTCACCCAGGTGGTGGTCGACCCGAAGAAGGCGGCCAACGCCCTGGCCTGGGCGGTGAAGGAGATGGAGCGCCGCTACAACCTCCTGGCCGAGTACGGGGTCCGGGACATCACCGGGTACAACGAGGCCTTCGACCGCGGCGAGCTCGACCCCCCTGGCGCGTCGTCGCGTCCCGGGCCGGCGGCGGGGGCCGCCGACGACGAGGAGGACGCGGAGGACGCCGAGGGGACGGTCGACGGGCCCGAGCGGCTGCCGTTCATCCTGGTGGTGGTGGACGAGCTCAACGACCTCATGATGGTGGCCGCCCGCGACGTCGAGGACTCGGTCTGCCGGATCGCCCAGATGGCCCGGGCGGTCGGCATCCACCTGGTGCTGGCCACCCAGCGCCCCTCGGTCGACGTCATCACCGGGGTCATCAAGGCCAACATCCCCAGCCGGCTGGCCTTCTCGGTCTCCTCCTTGGCCGACAGCCGGGTCATCCTCGACCAGCCCGGCGCCGAGCGCCTGATCGGCAAGGGCGACATGCTCCTGCTCACGGCGTCCTCCTCCATCCCCCGGCGGCTGCAGGGGCCGTGGGTCTCCGAGCGCGAGGTCCGTGCGGTGGTGGCCCACTGGCGGCGCCAGGGCCGGCGGGCGGAGCCGGTGGTGGGCATCGAGGGCGTCGACGAAGGGCCGGGCTCGCCGGTGGCCGGGGGCGACGACGACGACGAGCTGCTGGCCCAGGCGATGGAGCTGGTGGTCCGCTCCCAGCTCGGCTCCACCTCGATGCTCCAGCGCAAGCTGCGGGTCGGTTTCGCCCGGGCCGGCCGGCTCATGGACCTGCTCGAACGGCGCGGGGTCGTCGGCCCCTCGGAGGGGTCGAAGTCGCGCGCCGTGCTCATGACCCCCGAGGAGCTCGACGCCCGGCCGCAGTAGGGCCGCCGACGCCATGATGACCTCGACCCGCCCGAGCGCCCTGGCGCCGCACCCCCCGCCCGGACACCGCCCGTCCCGCCACGACCTGCGCCCCCACCGGCCGCGCCACCGACGGGCGGGGCCGCCCCGGGCGCTCTTGGGCGCGGCGGCGGTCGTCGTCTTGGTGGTGGGGCTGGTGCTCGCCCTCACCGGCGGGCCGAGCGCGCCGGCGGTCGCCTCGGTGCGGATCACCCTCCCCGCCTGGCACGCCGTGGCGCCCGGCGACCCTGCGCTGCCCTGGCCGTCCGCCGGCGAGAGCGCGGTGGCGGTGCCGTCGGTCGGCTACGCCGCCCAGTCGGGGCCCGAGCACGCGGCGCCGGTGGCCAGCATGACCAAGGTCATGACCGCCTACGTCATCCTCCACGACCACCCGCTGGCCACAGGGTCCGACGGCCCCCGGATCACCGTCACGGCGGCCGACGCCGCCGACTACACAACCGACATCGTCACCACACAGGCCAGCGTCGAGATCCAGTCCGGCGAGGTGCTGACCGAGCGCCAGGCGCTCGACGGGCTGCTGGTCCACTCGGCCAACGACCTGGCCTTCACCCTGGCCTGCTGGGACGCCGGGTCCCTCAGCGCCTTCGTGGCCAAGATGAATTCGACGGCGCAGTCCCTGGGCATGGACCAGACCCACTTCGCCGACGCCAGCGGCTACACACCGCAGTCGGTCTCCACGCCGGCCGACCTCTTGAAGGTGGCCTCGGCGGCGATGGCCGACCCGGCGTTCGCCCAGGCGGTGGCGATGCCGGCCGTCACCCTGCCGGTGGCCGGCACGGTCTCGAGCTACACGCCGCTGCTCCCCGGGGGGATCGACGGCACCCCGGGCGTGGTGGGGGTGAAGTCGGGCTACACCACAGCGGCGGGCGGGGGGGACATCCTCGCCTACCAGGCAACCGTCGACGGGCGGCCGCTCACCGTGCTGGCCGCCGTCACCTCGCTGCGCGGCCCGAGCGTCCTCGACACCGCCGGCCACCTCGACCTGGCCGTGGCCCAGGCGGCGGCCGCCGCCGTGGTCCCGGTGCCGGTGGTCACCGCCGGCGAGCAGGTGGGCACCGCCCAGGTGCCCGGGGCGACGGTGCCGGTGGTGGCGACGTCGGCCGCCACGCTGCTCGGCTGGCCGGGCCAGCGGGTCCGCCAGACCGTGGTGGTCACCCGCCACCCCGTCGCCGGGAGCCGCGCCGGGGCGCCCGTGGGGACGGCGCTGTTCACCCTGGGCGAGCAGCAGGTCGCCGTGCCGGTGCGCACGGCGGGCCGCCTCGGTGACCGATAGGCCGCGGTTCGCGTAGTCTGACCAGGTGCTCGCCCGGGTCCCCGCGTCCTCTGCCAACCTCGGCCCGGGCTTCGACGCCCTGGCCCTCGCCGTCGACCGCTACGTGGAGGTCGAGGTCGAGCCGGCCTCGCGCCTGATCGTGCGCAGCGAGGGGGAGGGGGCCGGGCTCTCCGACGACGCCGGCCACCTGGCCGCCCGGGTGGCCATCGACGTGGCCGGCACCGACCGCCTGGCCATCACCGTCCGCTCCGAGATCCCCGTCGCCCGCGGGCTCGGGTCGTCGGCCGCCCTGGCGGCAGCGGCGGCCGCCGCCGCCGGGTCGCGCGACCCGTTGGCCGTCGCCGCCCACGTCGACGGCCACCCCGAGAACGCCGCCGCCAGCGTGGTCGGCGGGTTGGTGGCCGCGGCCACCGTGCGCGGCTCGGTCCGGGTGGCCCGGCTCACCCTCGACCCCTCGCTCGTCTTCGTGGCCGTGGTGCCCGACCGCTCGCTGCCCACGGCCAAGGCCCGCCAGGCCCTGCCCGCCCAGGTGAGCCGGGAGGACGCGGCGTTCAACCTGGGGCGGATGGGGCTCTTGCTGGCCGGCCTGGCCGACCACCACATGCTGGTGAGGGAGGCGACCGAGGACCGCCTCCACCAGGACTACCGCAGCCCACTGTTCCCCGAGGCCCCCATGCTCTTGTCCAGCCTCTTATCGGGTGGGGCGCTGGCCGCCTGCTGGTCGGGCTCGGGGCCGACCCTGCTCGGGATCACCACCGACGACGGGGCCGAGCAGGTCCGGTCGGCGGCCGAGGCGGGGATGGCCGAGGCGGGGGTGGCCGGGCAGGTGATGGTGGTGCGCGCCGACGTGGTGGGACTGGTCACCGGCGAGTCGGCCCGGCTGCCGGTCCGCCTCGACGGGATCTAGGAGACGCCCGTGTCCGAGGTGGCCGACCGTTACCACCGGGTGGCTGACGGGTTCTCGGCCCGGGTCGCCGGGGCGGCGGCCGGGGCGTGGGCCGCACCCTCGCCGTGCACCGACTGGACGGCCCGGGACGTGGTGGTCCACGTCGTTCGGACCACGTGGGGGGTCCGCTCGCTGCTGGGCGAGGCGGCGGGCGAGGTCGACCCCGACGGCGACCTGTCGGCCCAGTGGGCCGAGGCACGGGGTGCGGTGTCCTCGGCGCTGGCCGACCCTTTGCTGGCGGCCACCGTGGTGCACAGCGGGTTCGGGGACCAGCCGTTCGAGACGCTGGTCAGCCGGCTCCTGTGCACCGACACGCTGGTGCACACCTGGGACCTCGCCCGCGCCAGCGGGCAGGACGAACGGCTCGACCCCGCCGCGGTCAGCGCGGCCATCGGGTTCCTCGCCCCGATCGACGAGGCGCTGCGCCGGCCGGGCGGGTTCGGCGAGAAGATCACCCCCGCCCCCGGGGCTGACGAGCAGGCGAGGCTCCTGGGCTTCTGCGGCCGCGCCGTCTGACGGCGCAGCCCGCTCAGCCCGCCCGGCGGCGCCTGGGGGGCTCGGGTGGCGGGTGCAGCGCACGGCGGAGGCAGTCGGCGCAGTACCAGGCGAAGCAGCCCGGGCACTCGGCCACGGCGTCCGCCCCGCACTGCGGGTTCGTGCAGGGCCGTTGCGCGTGGACCACGCCGTCGGACTCTAGCGGTGCCGAACGAACGTTGGGTTGACCCTCTGGGCGGGCCGACGCCGGACGCCGGGCCGGGCGGGGAACCGGAGGAACGGGCCGGGCGTACACTTCGGCGGTGGCCCGCAAGTTCGTGATCCGCACCTTCGGGTGCCAGATGAACGAGCACGACTCCGAGCGGCTGGCCGGCCTGTTGGTGGCCGACGGGATGGAGCCCACCGACGACCTCGACGAGGCGGACGTGGTGGTGCTCAACACCTGCTGCATCCGCGAGAACGCCGACAACCGCCTCTACGGCCACCTCGGCCACCTGAAGTCCCTCCAGGCGGCGCGTCCGGGCATGCAGATCGCCGTCGGCGGCTGCCTGGCCCAGAAGGACCGGGACCTCGTGCGCCAACGCGCCGGCCACGTCGACGTGGTCTTCGGGACCCACAATCTGGCCCGGGCGCCCGAGCTGCTGCGTCAAGCGGCCGCCGAGGGGCCGGTGGTGGAGGTGCTCGACGCCCCCGAGCCCTCGACCGGGGCCGACCACGCCCCGGCGCTCTCCGCCGTGCGCGAGCTCCCCTACGCCGCCTGGGTGACCATCCAGACCGGATGCGACAACTCGTGCGCCTTCTGCATCGTCCCCTCGGTGCGCGGCCCCGAGGCCAGCCGCCCACCGGCCGAGCTGGTCGGCGAGGTGCGCGCCCTGGCCGAGCGAGGTGTGGTCGAGGTCACCCTCTTAGGGCAGAACGTCAACTCCTACGGCCGCGACCTGACCGGGCGCCGCCCGCTCTTCGCCGACCTCTTGCGGTCGGTCGGGGCCGTCGACGGCATAGCGAGGGTGCGGTTCACCAGCCCGCACCCCAAGGACCTGCGGCCCGAGACGATCGCCGCCATGGCCGAGGTGCCCGCCGTCTGCGACCAGCTCCACCTGCCGCTGCAGTCGGGGAGCGACCGGGTGCTGGCCGCCATGCGCCGCGGCTACACGGCCGAGCGCTACCTGGCCCGGCTGGGGGCGGCCCGGGAGGCGGTCGGGGACCTGGCCGTCACCACCGACGTGATCGTCGGGTTCCCCGGGGAGACCGACGACGACTTCGAGGCCACCCTCTCGGTGGTGGCCGAGGCCCGGTTCGACAGCGCCTACACCTTCATCTTCTCGCCCCGCCCCGGCACCCGGGCCGCGGCCATGGAGGACCGTTTCGTGCCGCCCGAGGTGGTGGCCGAGCGGTTCGAGCGGCTGCGGGTGGTGGTGGAGCGCTCCGCCCTCGCCCGCCACCAGGCCCGCGTCGGGCGGGTGGAGGAGGTGCTGGTCGAAGGGCCGAGCCGGCGGGACCCGCAGATGGTCTCGGGCCGCACCGGCCAGGGCAAGCTCGTCCACTTCCCCCCGGTCGAGGCGACGGTCCCCGCTCCCGGGTCCTTCGCCGAGGTGACGGTCACCGGCGCCGCCCCGCACCACCTCGTGGGCGCCCTCGTGCGGGTCACCGCCCGGCCACGCCACCGCCGGCGGATCCCGGTCGCCGCCGGTTGACCGCCGGCCCCCGGCCCGGTGGCCCGGTGGCCCTGGTCGGCACGACCGCCTCGGGGAAGTCGGCGCTGGCCACGGCCGTGGCCAGCCGGCGCGGCGACACCGAGCTGGTCTGCGTGGACTCGATGACCGTCTACCGCCACATGGACATCGGCACGGCCAAGCCGACCGCCGGCGCCCGGGCGGCGGTGCCCCACCACCTGCTCGACCTGGCCGACCCCGCAGAGGAGTTCACCGTCTCGGAGTTCCAGCGCGCCGCGCGCCGCGCCCTGGCCGACATCGCCGGCCGGGGGCGGCGGGCGCTGCTGGTCGGGGGGACCGGCCTCTACCTGCGCTCGGTCGTCGACGACCTCGAGATCCCCGGGCGCTGGCCCGAGGTGGCCGAGGCGCTCGCCGCCGAGGCCGACCGACCCGGCGGGCCGGCCCTCCTCTACGCCCGGCTGGCCGCCCTCGACCCGCTGGCCGCGGCGCGCACCACCGAAGAGAACCGCCGCCGGGTGGTGCGCGCCCTGGAGGTGACGGTCGGCTCGGGCCGCCCCTTCTCCTCCTTCGGCCCCGGGCTGACCGCCTACCCGCCGACCCGGTTCGTGCTGATCGGCCTCCCCTACGACCCAGGGGCGACCGACCGCCGCATCGCCGAGCGGTTCGCCCGCTGGATGGACGAGGGGCTCCTCGACGAGGTGCGCGCCCTGGCGGTGCGCCCCGGCGGCCTGTCGCGCACCGCCCGCCAGGCGCTCGGCTACCGCGAGCTGTTGGCCCACGTGGAGGGGGGCGCCCCGCTCGAGGCCTGCGTGGAGGAGGCCGTCCGGCGCACCCGCGCCTTCGCCCGCCGGCAGTGGGCCTGGTTCCGCCGGGACCCCCGGGTGCGCTGGGTGGCCCCCGGCGAGGACGCGGCGGCCGTGGTGCACGGCGCCCTCGAAGGGGACGGCGAGCGCTGAGGGCGGGCGGGGGGGTGCACGGTCGGCGGGCACCGGGTGCGACAATGGACCCATGGCCCTGGCCGCCCAGCTCCTCACCCTCACCAAGCACGAGGGCGCGGGCAACGACTTCCTGGTCGTCGTCGACCCCGACGACCGGGTCCGGCTGGGCGCGCCGGCGGTGCGCCGCCTGTGCGACCGCCACCGGGGGGTGGGGGCCGACGGGGTCATCCGGGTTGGGCCGGGCCGCGACGGCGCCCAGGTGTCGATGGAGCTGCGCAACGCCGACGGCGGCGAGGCCAAGATGAGCGGCAACGGCATCCGCTGCCTGGCCCAGGCGGCGGTGGGGGCCGGCCTGGTCTCGCCCCCGACCTTCACGGTGGCCACGGCGGCCGGGGTGAAGACCGTCACCTACCAGTGCGGCGACGGCGTCGACCGCGCCCGGGTCGACATGGGGCCGGTGCGCCTGGGCGAGGAGCGGCCGTGCGAAGTCGAGGGCTGGCGGTGGCGGGAGGTGGACGTGGGCAACCCCCACCTGGTGGTCGTCGGGGGGCAGGACCCGTCCGAGGTGGCCGTCGGGGTCCTCGGGCCCCGGTACGAGGCGTCCCGGCCGGGGGGCGTCAACGTCGAGTTCGTCACCCGCTCGGCCCCCGACGAGCTGGCGCTGCGGGTCTGGGAGCGCGGGGTGGGCGAGACGCTGGCCTGTGGCACCGGCAGCTGCGCCGCGGCCGCGGCGGCGCACGGCTGGGGGCTGGTCGGCGACCACGTCGTAGTGCACAACCCCGGCGGGGCGCTCGAGGTGTGGCTGGGGCGGTCGGCCGATGACCCGGTGGAGCTCGCCGGCCCGGTGCGCCGGGTGGCCGAGGTAGTGGTCGACCTCTCGACGCTGCCGAGCGGGGCCGAATGACCGTCCAGCTCCCCGGCACCCTGATCGACCGGTCGTTCAGGGAGCGGATCATCCTGGTGGGGGTGGTGTTCCCGGGGACCGACCCCGAGGCGGTGGAGGCGAACCTCGACGAGCTGGGCCTCCTGGTCGACACCGCCGGGGCCGACGTGGTGGCCCGGGTGGTCCAGCGCCGCAGCCACCCCGACCCGGCCACCTACGTCGGGCGGGGCAAGGTGGCCGAGCTGGCCGCCCTCTCCTTGGAGGTCGACGCCGACACCGTGGTCTTCGACGACGAGCTGTCGCCGGCCCAGCAGCGCAACCTCGAGAAGCAGCTCGGGCGGACGGCCATCGACCGCACCGCGGTGATCCTGGACATCTTCGCCCAGAACGCCCGCAGCATCGAGGGCAAGGCCCAGGTCGAGCTGGCGCTCCTGCGCTACCGCCTGCCGAGGCTGCGCGGCCGGGGGCTGGCGCTCAGCCAGCAGGCCGGCGGCATCGGCACCCGGGGCCCCGGCGAGACCCAGCTCGAGGTGGACCGCCGGCGGCTGGTCCGCCGGATGCACCGGCTCGAGGAGGACCTGCGCCAGGTGGAGCGGACCCGCCACGTCCAGCGGCGCTCCCGGGCCCGCGGCCGCCACCGTGAGCTGGCCCTGGTGGGCTACACCAACGCCGGCAAGTCGACCCTGCTCAACGCGCTGACCGACGCCGGGGTGCCGGCTGCCGACCGCCTCTTCGTCACCTTGGACCCTCGCACCCGCCAATTCGCCCTGCCCGGAGGCGAGACGGTGCTGGTGACCGACACCGTCGGCTTCGTGAGGAAGCTCCCCCACGAGCTGGTCGAGGCGTTCGCCTCCACCCTCGAGTCGGTCCGCCTGTCGGACCTCGTCGTCCACGTGGTGGACGGCTCGGCGGCCGACCCCGAGGGCCAGATGGACGCCGTGCGGGGTGTGCTCATGGAGATCGGGGCGGGCGACGTGCCCGAGCTGGTGGTGGTGAACAAGGCCGACGCCAGCGAGGAGGCGGCCCGCCTGGCGCAGCGGATCGAGGGGGCGGTCTGCATCTCGGCCCGCACCGGCCAGGGCATCGACGTGCTGCTGCGCACGGTGGCCGACCGGCTGCGGGTGGCCGACCGGGTGGTGGAGCTGGTCATCCCCTGGGCCCGCGGCGACGTGCTGGCCGCCGTCCACCGCGAGGGCGAGGTGGTCGGCCAGCGCGACGGCGACGAGGCGGCGCGGGTCCACGTGGTGCTCGACGACGCCGGCCGGGCCAGGTTCCGCGAGTACATGGTGGCCTCGGCGTGACCGCCACCGGCGTGTCCGGGGGCTTCTCCCCCCCTCCCTACCCCTACGACCGCCTCGAGGCGCTGCGCGCCCTGGCCGAGTCGGTCCCCGGCGGGGTGGTCGACTGCTCGGTCGGCACCCCGTGCGACGCCCCGCCGCCGGCCGTGGTGCGCGCCCTCGCCGTGTCGGGGACCGAGCGGGGCTACCCGTCGTCGGCCGGGGGCCCGGCCTTCCGGCGCGCCGCGGCGGACTGGCTCGAGCGGCGGTTCGAGGTGGCGGTCGACCCGTCGGCGGTGGCCGCCTGCGTGGGCACCAAGGAGATGGTGGCCTCGACCCCGCACTACCTGCGGTTGCGCGACCCCTCGCGCGACACGGTGCTCCACCCGGCCGTCGCCTACCCCACCTACGCCATGGGGGCGACGCTGGCCGGCTGCCGGGCGGTGGCCGTCCCGCCGGCCCGGCCCGACGGGTCCGGGCTCGACCTGGGCGCCGTCTCCCCCTCGGACGCCGGCCGGGCGCTCTTGCTGTGGACCAACTCGCCGGCCAACCCCTCGGGGGGGCTCACCGACCTGGCGGCGGCGGCCGAGTGGGGGCGCCGGCGCGAGATCCCGGTCTTCAGTGACGAGTGCTACTGCGAGTTCACCTGGGCCGGCCCGCCGCGCTCGGTCCTGCAGTCGGGGGCCGAGGGGGTGGTGGCCGTGCACTCTTTGTCCAAGCGGTCGAACCTGGCGGGGGTGCGGGCCGGCTTCTTCGCCGGGGACGCGGGGCTGGTCGGGTACCTGCGCGCCGTGCGCCAGCACGCCGGCCTCATGGTGCCCGGCCCGGTCCAGGCGGCTGCCGCGGTGGCGCTGGCCGACGACGAGCACGTGGCCGTCCAGCGCGGGCGGTACCAGGAGCGGCTCGGCTTCCTGGCCGCGGCGCTCACCGCCGCGGGGTGCCCGGTCGCCGCCCCCGACGGCGGGTTCTACCTCTGGGCGAGGGTCCCGGACCGCTTCGCCGACGCCTGGGCGCTCGCCGCCGACCTGGCCGCCACCGCGGGGCTCCTGGTCAGCCCGGGCGACCTCTACGGCGAGGACGGGCGGGACCACGTGCGCATCGCCGTGGTCCAGCCGATGGAGCGCCTCGCCCTGGTGGCCGACCGGCTGGCCGCCGCCGGCCGGCTCTCGGCGTCGGACCGGTGACCGCCGGGCCTGGGTAGTGTCTGGCCATGGCGGCGCTTGAGGACAGGATCGAAGAGCTCTGGGGAAGGGCCGACGGGCTCTCCCCGTCGGACACCGAGGCCAGGGCGACGGTCCACGAGGCCATCGACCTGCTCGACCGGGGCGAGGCGAGGGTGGCCGAGGTCCTCCCCGAGGGGGAGGTGGTCGTCCACGAGTGGCTGAAGAAGGCCATCCTGCTCCTCTTCCGGCTCCACTCGCTCGAGACCACCGAGGTGGGGCCGTTCGAGTTCGCCGACAAGCTGCCGCTCAAGCGGAACTACGCGGCGGCCGGGGTCCGGGTGCTGCCCGGCGGCTCGGCCCGCTGGGGCTCCTACCTCGGCCGCGGGGTGGTCCTGATGCCCAGCTACGTCAACATCGGTGCCCGGGTGGGCGACGACACGATGGTCGACACCTGGGCCACCGTCGGGTCGTGCGCCCAGATCGGGGCGCGGGTCCACCTCTCGGGCGGCGTGGGCATCGGCGGGGTGCTCGAGCCCCCCAACGCCACCCCGGTGATCGTGGAGGACGACGCCATGATCGGCAGCCGGTGCATGGTGACCCAGGGGGCCCGGGTGGGCAAGGGGGCGGTGCTCGGCGAGGGGACGATCCTCAACCCGTCGATCCCGGTGATCGACGCCGAGACCGGGGTCGAGCTGAGCCGCGGCGTGGTGCCGGCCTGGTCGGTGGCCGTCTCGGCGGCGCGCCGGCGCGAGTACCCCGGCGGCGAGTTCTTCCTCCCCTGCGTGCTGGTGATCAAGCGGCTGACCGAGGGGGAGCGCCACGACAAGTCGCAGCTGAACGCGGTGCTGCGGGAGCACGGCGTCTCCGCGTGAGCCGGTGAGCCAGACCGACCTCCTGGCGCTCACCGCCGAGCTGGTGGCGACGCCGTCGGTCAGCCACCACGAGCAGGCGATGGCCGACGTGGTGGCCGACCTCTTGTCAGGGTGCCCCTGGCTCGACGTGTGCCGGGTGGGGGACAACGTGGTGGCCCGCACCGACCTGGGCCGGCCCCGGCGCCTGGTGATGGCCGGCCACCTCGACACCGTGCCCCCGGCCACCGCCGACGGACCCCGGGTCGAGGGCGACGTGCTCTTCGGGGTGGGGGCGGCCGACATGAAGGGCGGCCTGGCCGTCATGGTCGACCTGGCCCGGACCACCGAGCGGCCGGCCGTCGACGTCACCTGGTGCTTCTACGCCCGCGAGGAGGTGGCCCGGGACGAGAGCGGGCTGGCCGAGCTGTGGCGGGCGCGGCCCGACCTGTTGGCCGGCGACGCCGCCGTGCTGGGCGAGCCGACCTCCTCCTTGGTCGAGGCGGGCTGCCAGGGGACGACGCGGGCCGTCGTGCACACGGGCGGGGTGCGGGCCCACACCGCCCGCCCCTACGCCGGGCGCAACGCCATCCACCGGCTGGTCCCGGTGCTCGACCGGGTGGCCGGCTGGCAGGGGCGGTCCATCACCCTCGACGACTGCGAGTACGTCGAGCAGCTCCAGGCCGTGGCGGTGTCGGGAGGGGTGGCCGGCAACGTCGTCCCCGACGCGGCCTCGGTCACCGTCAACTACCGCTTCGCCCCCGACCGCGACGTGCTCGGGGCCCGCCACTTCCTCGACGCGCTCTTCGACGGCCTGCTCGACCCTTCGCTGGGCGACCGCTGCGAGATCGTCGACGAGGCCGACGGGGCGCCCCCCGCCCTCGACCACCCGCTGCTGGCCGCGCTGGTGGCCGGCTCGGGGGCGCCGCCGCGGGCCAAGGTGGGCTGGACCGACGTGGCCTCGTTCTGGGCCCACGGGGTGCCGGCCGTCAACTTCGGCCCCGGCGACCCGCTGCTCGCCCACCACCCCGACGAGCACGTCGACCGGGCCGACCTGGAGCGGGCCCGCGCCGTCCTCTCGGCACTGCTCGACGCCCCAGGCTGAGGCGGCCCGCCTCCCGGCCGGCCAGGCGGCCAGGGCCAGGAGGACGACCAGCGGGCCGGTCGACGGGTCGGTCGCCCCGGGGCTGAGCACGCCGCCGAGGTCCTGGCCGAGGAGCCAGTAGGCGAGCGAGAGGGCGACGGCCAGCCCGAGCCACCGCCGGGGGTGGGCGCGGTCGACCAGCCACCCGAGCGCCACGGCGAGCTGGACGCCGGCCAGGAAGGCGCCGGCCGCCACCGGGTCGTGGGCGGCGAGGCGCGCCGCTGCGTCGGTGAGGTCGACCAGGGCGCGGCGCTGGCCGAGGGCGGACTCCTCGAACCCCGCCGACAGCACCTGGCCGGTCGGGTAGACGAGGGGGAGCTGGAGGAAGGCCGCCCCGCCCCACAGCGCCACCCAGGCGGCCGTCCACCACCGGCGGTCGACCGGCCCGCCGTCGGGCCGGCGGGGCCAGGCCAGGGCGCCGACCACCACGTAGAGCGAGGCCGCCCCGGGGGCCCCGGTCACCATGGTGGCGAAGCCGGTGGGCAGCCCCCCCATCCCCTCGCCGACGAACCAGACGACCGCCGCCCACCCGAACGAGGCCACCAGGGCCGGGCGCACGGCGCGCCCGGTCACCAGGGCGACGCCGATGGCCGCCTGGAGCAGGGCGGCGGCGCCGTCCCACCACGGCCAACCGGCGGCGAAGGGGCGGATGGCGGTGAAGATGGCGTGGTTCTCCCACCCCGGGGCGCCCATCACCGACTGGGCGAGCGTCCCCAGCGGGTAGGCGCGGGCGAGGTTGGCCGGCTCCAGCTGGAGGGCGGCGTCGAGCAGCCAGAGGACCCCGAGGGCGAAGCGGAGGTGGCGCCGGGTGAGGAGCCTCGGCGTCGGCCACCCGCCCCGGGCGACGGCAGTGAGGGGACCGGGGCCCCGGACCGGCGTCGGGGCACCGACGGCGCCCACGGCGCTACGCACGGCCCGCCCGTCGCGCCGCCGGGTCGCCCACCACGGCGGTGGCCTCTGCGAGGTCGAGATGGAGCACGGCGGACCGGGGCGGGGCGGGGTCAGGTGACGACGAGCACGCCGGTCATGTACTGGTGGATCTCGCAGATGTACGGATAGCGGCCGGGCTTGGTCGGTGCGGTGAAGCTGGTGGTCGTCCCGCCGCCGACGTCGCCGGTGTTGAACTTGTGCTGGGTGGAGGTGAGGGTGTGGGTCACCGGTGTCTTGTTCTCGACGGTCACCTTCTCGCCGGGCTTCACCTTCAAGGTGGCGGGGGAGAAGGAGAATGTCTTGATGACGATGGTGGCGGCGGCCGGCTTCTTGTGGGCCGAGCGCGCCGAGGCCGAGGCGACCGCCCCGGCCGCCGCGACCGTCGTGGCGAGGAGGGCCACCCCGACGGCCAGGGCGGCCAGGCGGCCGGGGGTGCGGGGCCGGCGTGGACGGTGGTCTGCACTCGTCATGGTGCTCCGATCGTGTGCGTGGATGGGCCCCCCGCCGGCACGGTAGCAGCGGCGTCGGCGGGGGGCCCGGGTGGAGGGACCTGCGCGACGCTCAGGCGGCCATTGTCGTGGGGTCGAAGGCGAGCGGTGTGCCCGCCGACGTCTGCACCCCGGGGTACTCGCCGAGCACGTAGTAGAGGATGGCCGCGTGCTGCATCTCGACCGGCTGGATGGTGGCGGCCACCGAGATGGCCTTGGTGCTCTTCAGCTCGACCGCCGCGGCCTGGTAGGTCTGGGCGGCGATGTTCTCGACCAGCACCGCCAGCTCGGCCAGCCCGGTGACGTCGGTCACCTTGGAGAACATCGTGTTCACCGTCGGGGTCAGCGTCGGGTCGGTGGCCGTCACCCTCTTCTTGCCGGCGCTGGTGAGCAGCGAGTTCCAGGCGGCCGCGTGCTGGGTGTGCTGCGCCTTGGCCGTGGTGGCGAACCGGGCCACCGCCACCGGCACCGTGCCGAGCTTGCCGGCCGCCGCCGCGCTGAGCGCGGCGCCGTAGGCGTAGACGGCCAGGTTCTCCAAACTGGCCGCCAGGGCGGCCACCTTCAGTGTCCCGGTGAGGCCGGCCTCGGGTGAGCCGGCGCCGGTGGCCGACCCGGCGGCGGCGGCCAGCCCCGGGGTCGAGGACACCGCGGCCATGAGCCCGACGCCAGCGATGGCCCCGCCCGCCCCGAGTAGGAACGTGCGGCGGGAGGTGGCCCTGGTGGTGGTGGCGGCGAGGTGGTCGCGCCATTCGGCCAGCGCCGCGCCCGTCGCCGGGAGGCCGACGTCGTGGTGGACCTGGTCGAGGTCGGCGGTCATGGCGGCGAGCTCCGCCTCGGAGACGGCGATCTCCCTGTTGTGCTTTCTCACTTGACGGCTCCTTGGTTGGCGGGGGCGGCTGTCTGGGTCGAGAAGAAGGCGTCGGGGAAGCCCACGTCGCCGGCGGCGGCGGGCAGCATGGCGGCCGTCGCCGGTGTGAGCGAGATCAACTGGGGCGCTGTGGCCTTCAAGAGCGCCTGCACCGCCCGCAGCACGGCGGCGTGCTGGGCCTCGACGCCCATGATGGAGGCGAAGAGCGCCTTGTTGGCCTTTGCCCGGGCCCGGACGGTGTCTTCGACGTAGGTCTGGGCGGCCACGTCCTCGAGCTCGAGGGCGAGCGCCACCACCCCGAGGGCGCCCTGGGCGGCCGAGGCCCCGGCCAGCGAGGCGACCGCCTTCTTCACCACCGGGACGAAGGCCGGGTCCTCCTGGGTCTGCGCCTTGCCGCCGAGCTTGCGCACGGCGGCGGTGAAGGCCTTGGCGTGCTGTGTGTGCTGCCCCATGGTCACCTGGGCGAACTTCTTCACCACCGGGTTGGCTGTCGACCCGCCGATGTAGGGGAGGGTGAGGGCCGTGGCGTAGGTGCTGACGGCGAGGTTCTCGATCGACGTGGCGGTCTGCAGCATCTGGACGTCGGGGGAGGAGGAGGCGAAGGCCGGTCGGGCCAGGAGGCCGACCAAGAGGCCCCCACCGGCCGCGCCGAGGGCGGTGGCCCCGGCCAGGCTGCGCTGGAGGGAGCGGCGGTGGTCGGCGGCGAAGCGCTGGTTGGCCACCGGGTCGCCGCCGGCCGGGGTTTGGATGTGGCCGAGCTCGACGAGCTCGGCCAGCGGCCCCTCGGTGGCCCGCACGGCGTCGGCCTGCAGGTCCTGGGACTCCTCGAGCAGCTCACCGAGCGCTCGTTGGTCTTGGGTCATGTGCACCTCCTGGTCGGCTCTGTCGGTCGCGGTGTGGTCGGGGTTCTGCGGGGCGGGGTCCGGGTCGGTGCGCCCGGCGCCCCCCTCGTCTACGGCGCCAGGCGCCCGGCGGATGAGCACCCGGCGCGCCGGCCGGCGTCAGGGGGTGGGGGCCTGCGCCCCGAGCCGGTCGATCGCCCGGGTGAGGAGCCCCAGCCCCTCCTTCCCGGGGAGCTGGTCTACCCGGCGGTCGATCCGCGCCGCCGCCGCCCGGCCGTCCTCGCCCGAGAAGAGGGTGCGGACCAAGAAGGTCACCTCGGCCCGGGGCATGACGCCCGAGCCGACCGGTCGCCACAGGTGGGCGAGGGCCAGGCGGGTGAGCCGCCGGGCCCGGGCGCTGTCGTCCAGCCGGCGCCGGGCCTCGCTGGCGTAGAAGTCGATGTGGCGGCCCTCCTGCTTCATGATGCGGCGCAAGAGGTCGGTCAGCACCGGGTGGCCCTCCACGGCGGCCAGCCGGGCGTAGCCGGCCTGGGTGGTCCACTCGTTGATGGCGCCCCAGCTCATGTGGAGGGCCACGAAGGAGCGGCCGGCCAGCGCCGAGGTGGCGGCGTGGGTGACCACGTCGAGGGCGTCGCGCCAGCGCCGCCGCCGCCGCAGGTCGGCCACCCGGGCGCTGCCGGCCGGCTCGCCGTGGGCCTCGAGCACGGCCCCGATCGCCTCGCCGTGCCACAGCTCCTCGAACGCCCAGCAGGCGAGGAACGAGGTCACCTCGGGGTCGCGGTGGGCCGGGCTCATGAGCAGGTCGCGCAGGTAGCAGACCGTGTGGTGCTCGATGTCGTGCATGTAGCGCAGGCAGCGCAGCGTCGCCGGCGAGAGCGGGCGGGCCGAGAAGGCGCCGAGGTCGATCCCCTCGGTGTCGAGCCGCCCGGCGCGGGCCTTGTAGGTGTCGATCGTGGTACGCATGGTCGTGTGGCTGTCCGAACCCGGACGGGTGTGTGGATGAGGGCAGATCCGCTCATCCGAAACGGCGCCGGCGCCGGAGAAGGCGGTGATGAAGGTGCCGCCTGAGCCCGCGCCAGGGGAGCGGGGCGACGCCCAGCTGGTGGTGGCGGTCGCCCGCTGCCGCCAGGACGCCCTGGCCGAGGTCTACCGCCGGCACGGCCCGGCCGTCTTCGCCCTGGCCCGCCGGGTCACCGGGGACCCCTCGGCAGCCGAGGACGTCACCCAGGAGGTCTTCCTCAAGCTCTGGAACGCGCCCGACCGGTTCGACGCGGCCCGGGGGTCGCTCCGCTCCTTCCTCCTGGCCCAGTCGCACAGCCGCTCGGTCGACCTGGTGCGCTCGCGCGCGGCGCGCAGCCGCCGGGAGGAGAACGACGCCCGCGCAACCGCCAACGCCGCCTACGACCTCGAGCGGGAGGTGTGGGACCTGGCCGTGGCCGACCAGGTGAGAGAGGCCATGGCGACGCTGCCCACCGAGGAGCGCTCGGCCATCGAGCTCGCCTACTACGAGGGCTACACCTACCGTGAGGTGGCCGCCATCCTCTCCCAACCCGAGGGGACCGTGAAGAGCCGCATCCGCAGCGGCTTGCGCCGGATGCGGGGCTCGCTCGCCGAGAGCGGAGTGAGGGACCGATGACCGCCGACACCGACCACGCCGAGATCGAGAGCCTCCTGGGCGCCTACGCCCTCGACGCGGTGGACCCCGAGGAGGCGGCCCGCGTCGGGCGGCACCTCGAGACCTGCCCGCGCTGTCGGGCCGAGGTCGACTCGGCCCACGAGGTGGCCGGGCGGCTCGGGACGTCCGCCCGGGTGGACGACGCCGAGCCGCTGCCCCCCGGGCTGTGGGACCGCATCGCCGGGGGGCTGGGCGCGCCGGCCGAGCGCGCCCCGGGCCCCATGCCCGGGCTCGGGGGCCCGCCCGAGGGCGTCGGCCGGGTGGCCGAGATCTCCCACGCCCGCACCCGCCGGGCCGGCCGGTGGGCGTCGCTGGTCGCCGCGGCCGCCGCCGTGGCGGCCATCGCGGTGCTCGGGGTGGGGCTCGCCAACACGAGCACCCAGCTCGACCAGGCCCGCCGGGCCCTCTCGGGCCGGGGCGACACCGGCGCCGTCCGTGCGGCCATGGCCACACCGGCACGCCGGCTGGTCCGGATGGACTCGGCCGAGGGGGCGCAGCTGGCCGAGTTCGTGGTCCTCCCCGACGGGCAGGGCTACCTGGTGTCGTCGTCCATGCCGTCGCTCCCGTCCGACGAGACGTACCAGCTGTGGGCGCTGATCGGCGGGCAGCCGATCTCGGTGGGGCTGCTCGGGAGCCGGCCCGACCAGGCCGCCTTCACCCTGGCCTCCACGTCCCAGGCGAGCGCGCTGGCCGTCACCGTCGAGCCGGCGGGCGGCGTCACCACCCCCGACCGCAGCCCGGTGGCCAAGGGCAACCTGGCCTAGGTTCGCCAGCGAGGCGGGAGAGAAGGTGGATGAAGGCCACCACCACTCCTCACCTTCGAACCGGGCGCCGTTGCCAGCGCTCCGTCCAAGTCCTGCGTGCTGCCACCCCTACGGACGGCAGCACCGCCTGGTTCTGCCCTCCAACGACCGCCGCCACCAGGGCGTCGGCCCCACTGGTCTTCTGCGGTCTGGGGTCAGCGTTCGGCGTCTCGGGTCGTAGCCCCGTGACGGAACTGCACTTCAGACTGTGCCCCAGGGGTGTTGCAGGGCTCACCTTGCACCAACCTCTATCCCACCGTGCTGGCGAACCCGACCTGGCCTGAGCGGTCGGCGTCGGACCGGCACGTCCCGCCGGGCCAGGTGTTACCGTCACCGCCATGACCGACGCCGCACCCAAGGGGCCGCGCCCCATCGAGATCACCGCCGGTGCCGAGCCGGTGAAGCTCGGGTCCATGCTGCTCACCGTGGTGGAGCCGCACCGGGGCCACGAGGTGGCCTACAACCGGTGGTACGAGCGGGACCACTTCTACTCGGGGTGCATGGTCGGCCCCTACAACTTCGCCGGGCGGCGGTACGTGGCCACGGCCGACTTGAAGGAGCTGCGCGACCCGGACCCCTCGGAGATCACGGGCGAGCCGGCCCGGGGGTCGTACGTCTCGGTCTACTGGGTGCTCGACGGCTACCACGACGTGTGGAACCGCTGGGCCGTCCGCCAGGTGCGGGCGCTCCACCAGGCCGGCCGCATGTTCGAGGCGCGCGACCACGTCCACACCCTGTTGTACACGTTCCGGTGGTCGTACCGCGCCGACCCCGACGGCGTGCCGATCGAGGTCGCCCTCGACCACCCCTACCAGGGGTTCGTGCCGGTGTGGATCGACCGGGGGCCCGAGGTCTCAGAGGAGCAGCTGGGGGAGTGGCTGCGCACCCGTCACCTGCCCGGCCTCATGGAGGGGACCGACGCCGACCTGGTCGGCGCCTTCACGCCGCTGCCGCTGCTCATCGACGCCCCGGGCGACGTGCCCCGCCAGGACCCCTCGGACCGCCGCACGCTGCTCTTGTGGTTCCTGCGGTCCCACCCGGAGCGGGCCTGGGGCCCGGTCATCGCCGAGCACCGGCGCCGGCTGGAGGAGTCGGGGATGGGCACGGTGGTGGCGGCCCTGCCGTTCATCCCCACCGTGCCGGGCACCGACACCTACACCGACCAGCTCTGGCGCTGAGCGGCGGTCCGGCCACCGCCGCTCTTAGAGCCGGCGCAGGACGGTGACGACCTTGCCGTAGACGGTGACGTCCTCGGGGTCGTACTCCATGGGGGAGAAGGCCGGGTTGGCCGGGGTCAGCACCACCTTGCCCCGGCGCCGGCCGAAGGTCTTGACGGTGGCCTCCCCGTCGGGGATGCCGGCCACGACCACGTCGCCCGCCTCGGCGTCGGGCTGCTGGCGCACCACGACGTAGTCACCGTCGAAGATGCCGGCGTCGATCATCGAGTCGCCCCGCACCCGCAGCATGAAGGTCGACCCGGTCCCGGTGAACCGCTCGGGCAGGGAGAGCACCTCCTCCACGTTCTCCTGGGCCAGCACCCCGGTGCCGGCCGCGACCTCGCCGACCAGCGGGACGTGGCGGACCGGGCCCGCCGCCATGGCCACCTTCGAGGAGGGGTCGTAGCGGACCTGGATGGCCCTGGGCTTGGTCGGGTCCCGCTGGAGGTAGCCCTCGCGCTGGAGGACGGCCAGGTGGGTGTGGACGGTGGCCGAGGAGGCCAGGCCGACCGCCTCGCCGATCTCGCGCACCGAGGGCGGGTAGCCCCGCTCGCGCAGGCACGACGCGATGTACTCGAGGATCTCCTGCCGTTTGCCCGTCAGCGCTTCTGCCATCGCCCGGTCCTCCGTCCCCTTCTCCCGCCCGCCCCCGGTGGAGGCGAACACCCGTTTGCCGGACGACGATAACCGGTCGCGCGGCCGGAGGCAAACATCTGTTCGAAATTTCCTTGACACGAACATCCGTTCGTGTTGCAATGGGGGCATGTCGAACAGGCGTTCGCAGTCCCGTCTTCTCACTCCGGCCGCCGGCGGCCGGGCCGCCCAGGGGGTTCGCTAATGGCCATCGCCGCACTTCCCGACGCACACACGCTCGACGACGACCTCATGGACGTCCCGTGGCCCCGACCGGCGCTGCGGCTGGTCGAGCCCACCTATCAGTCCGACCCCGACCCCGACCCCGAGCCCGACCCCGCGGCGCGCTGGGGCACCGAGGTCTCCGTGCGCCGCCAGCGCCGCGCCTCGCTGCGGGTCCGCCGGCGGCGGGCGGCGGCGGTCCTGGTGGCCGGCGTGCTCGCCCTGCTCACCCTGCCGGTGAGCGCCCTGGCCGGCCGGCCGCTGGCCGCCGCCCCCTCTGCGGCCGGGGCCTCGGCCGGCCAGGGCGTCTACGTCGTCCAGTCCGGCGACACGCTGTGGTCGATTGCCTCGCGCTTCGACCGCAACGGCGATCCGAGGGTGCTGGCCGAGGACCTGGCGGCGGAGACCGGTTCCACAGCCGTCTTCCCCGGCGAGCGGATCCGCGTCCCGTGAACCCGCCCCCGCCGACGGCGGGGGCGGGGGCGGTAACGTCGTCGGCGTGCGCTGTCCGTGGTGTGCTGCTGACGACGATCGGGTGGTGGACTCCCGGCTCTCCGAGGAGGGCGTCGCCATCCGACGACGGCGCGAGTGCCTGGGCTGCGGTCGGCGGTTCACCACCTTCGAGCGGGTCGAGGAGCAGCCGCTGTGGGTGGTGAAGCGCTCGGGCCAGCGGGAGCCCTTCGACCGGGCCAAGCTGGTCGCCGGGGTGCGGGCCGCCTGCAAGAACCGGCCGGTCAGCGACGACGCCCTCCAGGGGCTGGCCCAGACGGTGGAGGAGACGCTCCGGGAGTTGACCAGCGAACCGACCAGCCAGCAGGTGGGGGTGGCCGTGCTCGAGCAGCTGAAGGCGCTCGACGACGTCGCCTACCTCCGCTTCGCCAGCGTCTACAAGGGGTTCGAGGACGTCGGCGACTTCCAGCGCGAGGTCGGGCTCCTCACCAAGACCACCGAGCCCAAGCGGCGGGACTGACCCGGCCCGGGCGATGCGCGCATGACCGGAGCTGACGACCGTGGCTGAGCTGGTGTCCGACGTGCCCGAGGTGGCGCTCGCCGTCTACGCCCACCCCGACGACGCCGACGTGGGCTGCGGGGGCACCCTGGCCCGGTGGTCCGCCGCCGGCTGCCTGGTCCACCTGGTGGTCTTGTCCGACGGGGGACGCGGGACGTTCGACCCCGACGTCGAGCCGGCCGATCTGGCCCGCCGCCGGGCCGGCGAGCTCGACGAGGCGGCGGCGGTGGTGGGGCTGGCCTCGCACACGGTGCTCGGGGGGACCGACGGGGAGCTCGAGGACACGGCCGGGCTCCGGGGCGAGCTGGTCGGGTGGATCCGGCGGATCCGGCCGGCGGCAGTGTTCGGCCACGACCCCACCGCGGTCTTCTTCGGCCAGGACTACTTCAACCACCGCGACCACCGGACCGCGGGGTGGGCCCTGCTCGACGCCCTCTCCCCGGCGGCCGGTCTGCCCCACTACTTCCCCGAGGCCGGCCCGCCCCACCAGGTGGCCGACGCCTACCTCTCGGGCACCTTGGAGCCCGACGTCTGGGTCGACGTCTCCACGTCGCTGGAGGCGAAGGTGGCGGCGGTGGAGTGCCACCGGAGCCAGTTCGCCGCCGACGACGGGTGGGCGGCCGAGGTGGTGCGCCGGCGGGCCGAGGAGGAGGGACGGCGGGCCGGCGTCCCCTTCGCCGAGGGGTTCCGCCGGCTGCGCCTCGGTGGCTGAGGGGGCGGCCCGGGGGGAGGGCACCGACCAGCTGGTGCCGGCGATCCTCCACGTCGACATGGACGCCTTCTTCGCCGCCGTGGAGGTCTTGGACGACCCGGTGCTCGCCGGCCGGCCGGTGATCGTCGGCGGGAGCGGCGCGAGGGGGGTGGTGGCCTCGTGCACCTACGAGGCCCGGGCCTTCGGGGTCCGTTCGGCCATGCCCTCGCTGCGGGCGCGCCAGCTCTGCCCCGACGCCGTCTTCATCGACGGCCACTACTCCCGCTACGCCGAGGTGAGCGGGCAGCTGCGCGAGATCCTGGTCTCGGTCACCCCGCTGGTCGAGCCGATCGGCCTGGATGAGGCGTTCCTCGACGTGACCGGGGCCCGCCGCCTGCTCGGCCCGCCCGAGGCCATCGCCGCCACGATCCGCCGCCGGGTCCGAGACGAGCTGTCGCTCGACTGCTCGGTCGGTGTGGGCCGGTCCAAGCTGGTGGCCAAACTGGCCTCCCGGGCGGCCAAGCCGACGGCCACCAGGGCGGGGAAGCAGCCGGGTCGGGGGGTGGTGGTCGTCCTGCCCGCCCACGAGCTCGCCTTCCTCCACCCCATGGCGGTCGAGGCGCTGTGGGGCGTCGGTCCGGCCACCGCCAAGCGGCTGCACGACCTGGGGGCGAGGACCGTCGGGCAGCTGGCCGCCCTCCCGGTCGAGGTCCTGGTCCGCCGGCTCGGGCGCGCCCAGGGCACCCATCTCGGCGCGCTGGCCAGGGGGGAGGACGCTGACCCGGTCGTCGCCGACCGGCCGGCCAAGTCCGTCGGCCACGAGGAGACCTTCCGCCAGGACCTCTTCGATGCCGCCGCACTGGGGGCCCACGCGCTGCGGATGGCCGAGTCGGTGGCGGTCCACCTCCGCTCGCAGTCGGTGGCCGGTCGCACGGTCACGGTGAAGGTCAAGTACGCCGACTTCTCGTCGGTGACCCGGTCCCACACCCTGCCGGTGGCCGTCGACACGGCGGCCGCCGTCTCGGCCGTGGCCCAGGCGCTCCTGGCCGAGCTCGACACCGGTCCGGGGGTGCGCCTGCTCGGGGTCAGCGTGTCGGGGCTGGAGACGGCGGGGACCGCCCGGCAGCTGGCCTTCGACCTGGCGGGCCCCGGCAGCGGCCCGGCGCCGACGGGGGCCGTCGCCGACCCCGACGAGGCGGTGCGGCGCCAGGTCAGCTGGTCCGAGGTGACGGCGGCCGTGGACGCCATCCGCGCCCGCTTCGGACGGTCCTCGGTCGGGACGGCGTCGATGGTCGGCGAGGAGGGAATCGTGGTGCCGGCGCGCCGCGACGCACCGTGGGGACCCGGCGCCGACCCGGCCCAGGGCTGACCGGCCCTCAGTCGGGCCACCCCCACCAGCGGATCCAGCGCCCGTGGTGGTGCACGTCGGCCAGGCGGGCGCAACGCCGACGGCCGTCCGCCAGCTCCACCAGCACCAGGGCGGTGGCGGCGCCGTCGGCGCGGCCGCCGGGGGAGGGCGGCACCTCGAGCCCGGGGACCTCGTAGGGCTGCTCGGCGAAGACCCATGAGACCGGGCGGTCGCGGGCCACGGCCGTGACCGCCTCGGCCAGCTCCTTCTGGCGGACGGGGGGGAGGTAGGCGGCGGCCCAGCTGTGGGTGAGGCACAGCCGGCTGTCCGCCGGGGCCCGACGGGCGGCCGCCGCGAGGTCGTTCACCATGTCGCCGGCCTCCACCCGGGGCCGCCCCGGTGTCGCCCGGGCCAGCGCCAGGGCGTCGCGCAGCCGGCCGAACCGGCCGAGGTGGTCGGGCCACTGGCAGGCCAGCAGCCAGAGCGATCGGTCGGCGTCGCCCGGGTCCACGGGGTCGCGGTCGATGCCGGCCCGGTGCGTCACCGGTGGGAGGGAGAGGTCGGGCAGCCGGCCCTCGCGCACCTCGGCGACGAGGCGCACCGTGGAGCCCGGGTCGCCGGCCCCCCTCTTTCGGCCGGCGGGGAGGTGGTACGTGTAGGCGTAGCGGTCGAAGAGCAGGGCGAGGCCGGCCGACGCGCCGAGGTCGACCAGGGCCAGCGGCCGGTCCGACCTCGACGCCACGGTGGCCAGGGCCGGCAGGAGGGCGGCGCACCGGCCGACCTCGTTGGTCTGGGTGGCCCGGGTGGCCAAGAGCTCGGCCAGACGCTCCCGGTGGCGGGCGCAGAAGGATCGGAAGCGGTCGGCCGGGTCGCCCTCCGCGCGCCGGGCGTCGCCTCCGGGCGAGCGCCACTCGACCACCGTCGGGTAGTCGTCGGCGAGCGGGTCGTCCTCGCCGGCGAGCAGCAGGTAGTGGACGGCGGCCAGGAGGAGGTTGGGCCGCCGCTGCAACGGCGGCGCGCCGCCGAGCAGGCCGAGCACCTCGGCGTCGGTGGCCAGCTCCTGGCAGAGGCGCGCGTAGAGCGGGGCGCCGTCGCGCTCGGCGGTGACCCCGAAGGTGCGCAGCTGGTCGGAGAGGCGAGCTTCCTCGGCCGGGTCGCGCACCGCCGGGCGGGTGGACGCTTAGGAGCCGTTGCGGCGCTCGGCGGTCCCGAGCAGCGCCGGCGTCGACCACGGGTCGCCGCTGATCGGGGGAGGCATGATGCCGCTGCGGGACCGCCCGTCGCCCTCGGGCGCCTGGAGGGGTACGGCCGGCTGGGCCGGGGCGCCACTTTGGGCCGGAGTGGCGGTGGTCGAGGGGACCGGGGTGCCGGCGGGCCGGCGGGCCGGCTGGGCGGCCCGCAGGGGCTGGGCCTCTCGGGGGGGCTCGGGGTCCGACGGCCACTTGGCGGGGGGCGCCTCGTGGGCGGCGGCCGCCGGGGCGGGGGCGTGTTCGGGCGCCACCGCGAGCTCGGGGTTCGCCGGGGTGGGGCGGGTGACCGTGACCACCTGGAACTCGCCCAGCTCCCGGAGGGACCGCAGGGTGTCGATGGCGGGGAAGGGCGAGCCGGCCACCACGTCGTGCACCGTGCGGCCCGAGCCGACGAGGCTGAGCACCTGCCACTGGTCGGCGCGGATCTGGACCTCCTCGTCGGGGATGGCCGCCGACATGCGCACGACGGCGGCCGGCGGCAGCGCGGCGGTGAGCGTGCGCCACTCGACGACCTGAGCCCCGACGTCGTGCACCACCGTGGCGAGCGGGGTGCGGCCGGCGTGGTCGGGCGCCTCCGGGGAGGCGGTGAAGGAGAACCAGCCGTCCTCCAGGCAGGCCAGTTCGAGCAGCCCGACGTCGGGCGTCTGCAGGAGGTCGCCCCGGTCGGTCCACAGCCGCCGGTCGACCCCGTGCCCGACCACCTGGAGCTCGCCGGTCGAGCCGGTGCGGGCCAACAGGTCGAACACGTCGAGCAGGGGGAAGGTGGCCAGGGACCCGACGAGCGTGGCAGCGGCGGGCTGCGCGTTGGTCGCGGTGTCAGTCATCTGGTCTTCCTTCCCTGCCGCACCCCGAGAGGCGTGGCCCCGCGCAGATCCTACCGGCCCGCCCCCGCCGCGGCCAGGGGTTCTTCCCCCGGGATCAGAAGCTGGCCGGGAGCAGGGGGCTGACCGCGGTGAAGAAGAAGAAGAGGACCACCAACAGGACGACCGCACCGGGGAGGTAGGCGAGGCGGCCGAGACGGGTGCGCGCCGCCGCCAGCCGTGCCGCCACGGCCACCACGGCGGCGGCCAGCCCCCAGGCGACGACCGGGAACCAGTCGACGCCGCCACCCTTCCCGGCGAGGTCACCCGCCGCCCGGCGGACGCGGTGGGCGACCGCCGGGGGCCGCGTGGTGGTCGTGGTCGTGGTCGTGGTCGCCTGGGCCGGTGGGGGGGCGGTGTAGAAGGTCGACTGCACCAGGGTGGCGTGGAGGACGAGGCGTGTGCTGGCGCTGTAGCGGGGGGTGCAGGTGGTGAGGGTGAGCTCCGCGCCCGAGGTCGGGGCCACGACCGCCACGTCGGTGGGCGAGACGGTCGAGAGTGTGTCGGCGGAGTAGACGAAGATCCCCTGGGCGGTGGTGACCACGATCCGGTCGCCCGGGGCCACCGCGTTCAGGTCGTAGAAGGGGTGGGCGTAGGTGGTGCGGTGGCCGGCGATCGACGCGTTGCCCGACTCGCCGGGCAGCGGGGTCCCGGGGTAGTGGCCGGGGCCGGTCCGCAGGTCGGCGGTTGTGACCCCCTCGACCACGACCTGGTTGACCCCGATGCTCGGGATGTCGATGATCCCGACCGGCTGGCCTGTGGCCGGGGCGGCCACCGTCGGCGCCACCTGGGGCGGGCCGTTCTGGGGCGGCGGAGGGGCCTTCACCCCGACCGAGAGGCGGCGGGCCTTCAGGGCCGCGCCGGGGGGCAGCTCGCTGTCGAACTTGGCCCGCAGCTGGGCCTGGCTGTGGGATTCGAGCACCCCGGTTCCCCACAGCTGGTAGGCGGCGAAGAGCAGGATGAGCACCCCGAGGCCGACGAGAACCTTCCCGGCCACGCCGACGATCCGGGTGATCACCGGCGCCATGCTACCGGCCGACCGCTGCCCCCCGGGTGCGCCTCGCTCCACCGGCTTGGCCCGGCGCCGGTAGTGTCCCCGGTCATGGGCAGGGCACGGCGGGCCACGGTCGCCAGGTACGGCAGGGACCGACTGGCCCGGTTGGCCACCCGCTCGCCGGCCGTCCGTCGGGCCATGGCCCGCCTCGGCCACGAGCTCTCCCGTGCGGCGCGGATCGGCGAGGTGGTGGGCGAGGCCCGGGCGGTCGACGCCGCCCGGGGCGGGCCCGACGCCGTCTACTCCGACAGCTACTTCGGGGTCGGCCGGGACCCGTCGGGCGACCGGGAGGGCCGGTCGGGCTACGCCACCTACGACCGGGTCTCCTCCAACGCCGACATCGCCGCCTTCTTGTTGTGGCGCAACTTCCGGGCCCAGCGGGCGCTCGACGTCGGCTGCGCCAAGGGCTACCTCGTCGAGGCGCTGCGCGATCGGGGGGTCGACGCCGTCGGCTGCGACGTGAGCAGCTTCGCCGTCGAGCACGCCGCCCCCGGGGCCCTCGGCTACGTGCGGCTGGGCGACCTCTCCCGCGGGCTGCCCTACCCCGACGGCGAGTTCGACCTCGTCTCGGCGCTGGAGATCCTCGAGCACCTCCCGCCCGACTCGGTGCCCGGGGCGCTCTTGGAGCTGCGGCGGGTCTGCCGCGGCGTCGTCTACGCCACCATCCCCTCCTTCGGCCGCAACGCCTCGGGGCCCGACGGCCACTTCGAGGGCAAGGTCCGGCCCGAGCGGCTCGACCACTACCGCTCGCTCGGCCCCGACTACACCGGGCCGGTCCCGCCCGAGGACCTGGCGGTCGACGCCGAGGGTCGGCCGGTGGAGGGCCACCTGACCATCGCCTCCTACGACTGGTGGACGGCCCGCTTCGCCGACGCCGGCTTCGACCGCTGGGCCGACGTGGAACGCCGCTGCTACGCCGACATCGCCCCGGCCGGCCTCGGCGCCTTCTGGAACCTCTACGTCTTCGCCGTGCCCGACGCCCCCCTCTCGCTGGCCTCGCCGCGCCAACCCGGGCAGACCCTGCGCCAGCTCGGCCTGACCCACCCCTTGATCGAGCACGCCGCCATGGAGGCGGCGGCGGCCGAGGAGGGGTGAGGGTGGACTACACCGGGTTCGAGCACCTGCGCGTCGAGCACAACGGCGCCGGGGTGGTGGTGGTCACCATCGACCGGCCCGAGGTCCTGAACGCCGCCAACCTGCGGCTGCACCGCGAGCTGTCGGAGATCTGGGGCGCGGTCGACGCCGACCCCACCGCCGCCGTCTCGGTGATCACCGGGGCCGGGCGGGCCTTCTGCGCCGGGGGCGACCTCGAGATGCTCGAGGCGATGACCACCGACTACGACACCACCCTCGAGCAGTGGCGCGACGCCGGGGCCATCGTCGAGGCCATGCTGGCCGCCACCAAGCCCGTCGTCTCGGCCGTCCACGGCGTGGCGGTGGGGGCGGGGCTGGCCGTCGCCCTCTTGGCCGACGTGAGCATCGTCGGGGAGTCGGCCCGCCTCTCCGACGGCCACGCCCGCGTCGGGGTGGCGGCCGGTGACCACGCCGCGCTGCTCTGGCCGCTGTTGTGCGGGATGGCCAAGGCCAAGTACTTCCTCATGACCGGGGAGTTCCTCGACGGGCGGGAGGCCGAGCGGATCGGCCTGGTGACCCGGTGCGTGCCCGACGACCGGGTGCTCGCCGAGGCGCTCTTTGTGGCGGGGCGGCTGGCGGCGGGGAGCGCCACGGCCGTCCAGTGGACCAAGCGGGCCCTCAACCAGTGGTACCGCCAGTCCTCGGGCGTCTTCGGCGAGTCGCTGGCGCTCGAGATGCTCGGCTTTCTCGGGCCCGACGCCAAAGAGGGGGTGGCGGCCCTGCGGGCGCGCCGGGACCCCGAGTTCCCCTCGGCCGCCCCGTTCCGCTGAGGTGGAGGGGCCGGTGGGGGCGGCTCCGGGCCCCGGCCCGGGCGGGGTCCTCGTCCGGCGGGGGACCGAGGCTGACGCCGACGCGGTGCTCGGCGTGCTCGACGAGGCGGCGGGGTGGCTGGCGGCGCGCCGGATCGAGCAGTGGCCGGCCCGCTTGGAGAGCGGGTGGGTCACCGGGCCGCTCCGGCGCGCCGAGACGTGGCTCG